>Ga0209067_10000038_pt1 | contig 88659 bp, 77 predicted proteins | sample ColStrG_CSR_2013_FD_187199 | JGI IMG/M metagenome (GOLD analysis project Ga0209067, IMG submission 187199) | Freshwater sediment microbial communities in response to fracking from Pennsylvania, USA - Cold Stream Run_MetaG_CSR_2013 (SPAdes)... | ecosystem: Environmental > Aquatic > Freshwater >...
ATTATCTAAATAAAAAAATAAGTGATCATTTTTATATTAAAATATTTTTTTATTTTTAAAATTTATTTAATTATTTAAATTCAGATAGTTATAGGATTAATCTCTCTTTTTTACGCGGTAAACTGGTTACCGCCTTGGCAAACATGATCCATATCAATTACTGACCTATACTCCTTTGTTAGTATTTTTTCAGACAACTTCAGGAGCAAGTTAGTGTGAAAACTGACAACCCTTTTAATCTTTTATTACCAGCCGCAATGGCGAAAGTGGCCGAAGACGCTGGTATCTACAAAGCAACCAAACATCCCTTTACCACCTTCTTTCTGGCAATAAATGCCGGCGTATTTATCTCAATCGCATTCGTTTTTTATATTACAGCGACCACCGGCAGCGGCGCGATGCCCTATGGCATAGCCAAACTGATTGGGGGTATCTGCTTCTCACTCGGCTTAATGCTGGTCGTGGTATGTGGTGCGGACCTTTTTACCTCTACCGTATTAATCGTTGTCGCTAAAGCCAGTGGCCGCATCAGCTGGGGACAGCTGGCACGCAACTGGATTAACGTCTATGCCGGTAACCTTGCGGGGGCACTCTTCTTTGTCGCCCTGATGTGGTTTGCCGGACAGCACATGGTCGCGAATGGAGCCTGGGGCTTAAATGTCCTGGAAACTGCCGATCACAAGATGCATCACACCTTCATTCAAGCGGTTTGTCTGGGTACATTGGCTAATCTGCTGGTCTGTCTCGCAGTCTGGATGAGTTACTCAGGCCGAACTCTGACTGACAAGCTGGTCGTGATGATTCTGCCTGTTGCGATGTTTGTCGCCAGCGGTTTCGAACACAGCATCGCCAATATGTTTCTTATTCCTTATGCCATTACTATCCGCGACTTTGCGACACCTGAGTTCTGGCAGGCTGCGGGCACTACGGCTGCACAGTTTCACTCGCTTACCGTCAGTAATTTTATTATCGATAACCTGATTCCCGTGACGATCGGTAACATCATCGGCGGCGGCGTACTGGTTGGCTTGACCTACTGGGTCATCTATCTCCGTAAAGGCGACCAGGTTCATTAAACGTATTTTTGACGGCACAGGACGTTGACTGTGCCCGACTATAAAGTCTCCTCATATAAGGCAGGTATATTATGACCGAACTTAATGCAAAACTGGCTTCAGCATGGGAAGGATTTGCTGAAGGCGAATGGCAGAACAGCGTCAATGTGCGCGACTTCATTCAGAAAAACTACACACCATATGAAGGTGACGAGTCATTCCTGGCGGGCGCCACTGAAGCGACAACTAAATTATGGGAAAGCGTGCTGGAAGGTATCAAAATTGAGAACCGCACCCACGCGCCAGTGGACTTCGATACCGATCTTGCCTCAACCATTACTTCGCACGACGCGGGCTACATCATTAAGCCACTGGAAAAAATTGTTGGTCTGCAGACTGAAGCGCCATTAAAACGCGCCATCATTCCTTATGGCGGCATAAAAATGGTCGAAGGGTCATGCAAAGTGTATGGCCGTGAACTCGATCCTTCACTGAAAAAAATCTTCACTGAGTACCGCAAAACGCATAACCAGGGCGTGTTTGATGTATATACCCCGGACATTTTGCGTTGCCGTAAATCAGGTATCCTGACCGGCCTTCCTGATGCTTATGGCCGTGGCCGTATCATTGGTGACTATCGTCGTGTGGCGTTGTACGGCATCGATTTCCTGATGGCGGATAAATTCTCTCAGTTCGCCTCACTGCAGGAAGATTTAGAGAATGGCGTGAACCTTGAAGCGACCATTCGTCTGCGCGAAGAGATTTCTGATCAGCATCGTGCTCTGGCCCAGATTAAAGAAATGGCTGCAAAATATGGCCACGACATTTCCGGCCCAGCGACCAACGCTATGGAAGCCGTGCAGTGGACTTACTATGGCTATCTGGCTGCAGTTAAATCACAAAACGGTGCTGCCATGTCATTTGGCCGCGTCTCGACCTTCCTGGATGTTTACATCGAGCGCGACCTTAAAGCCGGTAAACTGACTGAAGAGCAGGCACAGGAACTGATTGACCATCTGGTTATGAAACTGCGTATGGTTCGCTTCCTGCGTACACCTGAATATGATGAACTGTTCTCTGGTGACCCAATCTGGGCAACGGAATCACTTGCAGGTATGGGCGTTGATGGCCGTACACTGGTATCAAAAAGTACATTCCGCTTTCTGAATACCCTCTACACCATGGGTCCTTCACCTGAGCCGAACATGACCATTTTGTGGTCAGAAAAACTGCCGATTAATTTCAAAAAATATGCCGCTAAAGTCTCTATCGATACCTCATCTTTGCAGTATGAGAACGATGACCTGATGCGTCCTGATTTCGACAATGATGACTACGCGATCGCCTGCTGCGTTAGCCCGATGATTGTCGGCAAACAAATGCAGTTCTTTGGCGCACGTGCCAACCTGGCGAAAACGCTGCTCTACGCAATCAACGGCGGCGTGGATGAAAAGCTGAAAATGCAGGTTGGACCGAAAGGCGACAAAATCAGCGACGACGTGCTGGATTTCAACACTGTCATGGAACGTCTGGACCACTTCATGGACTGGCTGGCAAAACAGTATGTGACGTCGCTGAACATCATTCACTACATGCATGATAAGTATAGCTACGAAGCGGCACTGATGGCCTTACATGATCGGGATGTCTACCGCACCATGGCCTGTGGTATCGCGGGTCTTTCCGTTGCTGCAGATTCACTTTCTGCCATTAAATACGCCAAAGTGAAACCGATCCGTGACGAAGATGGTCTGGCGATCGACTTCGATATCGAAGGCGAATATCCGCAGTTCGGTAACAACGACTCCCGGGTCGATGACCTGGCCTGCGATCTGGTTGAACGCTTCATGAAGAAAATTCAACAGCTGAACACCTATCGTAATGCCGTGCCGACTCAGTCTGTTCTGACCATCACCTCGAACGTGGTATATGGTAAGAAAACCGGTAACACGCCGGATGGACGTCGCGCTGGTGCACCGTTTGGACCAGGTGCTAACCCGATGCATGGTCGTGACCAGAAAGGCGCAGTTGCCTCACTGACTTCCGTCGCGAAACTGCCGTTTGCCTATGCAAAAGATGGTATCTCCTATACCTTCTCAATCGTGCCAAACGCGCTGGGTAAGGATGATAATGTGCGGAAAGCTAATCTCGCCGGTCTGATGGATGGTTATTTCCATCACGAAGCCAGCATCGAAGGCGGTCAACACCTTAACGTCAACGTAATGAACCGTGAAATGCTACTGGACGCGATGGAGCATCCAGAGAAGTATCCGCAGCTGACTATCCGCGTTTCCGGTTACGCTGTACGCTTCAATTCATTGACTAAAGAGCAACAGCAGGACGTGATTACCCGAACTTTTACTAAATCACTGTAATCACTGTAATCACTGTAATCACTGATAAATTCGATAACAAAGGCTCCTCCGGGAGCCTTTTAATTCAAAGTCTGTTCTGGTGGTCATCTTCATTCAGGTTCCCACCAGAATCGATTTCCTGCCCTGAGCGCAACAGAGATTGCGCCGTCTGTCCCGGCAGACTTATTGGAGAAAACATCGCAATGTCAGTTAACGGTCGTATCCACTCATTTGAATCCTGCGGCACCGTCGATGGTCCCGGTATCCGTTTTATCACCTTCTTCCAGGGCTGCCTGATGCGCTGCCTCTACTGTCACAACCGCGACACCTGGGACACCCACGGTGGCAAAGAGATTAGCGTCGAAGCGCTGATGGCGGATGTGCTTTCCTATCGCCATTTTATGAACGCCTCTGGTGGCGGTGTCACTGCTTCAGGTGGTGAAGCCATTCTTCAGGCTGAATTTGTACGCGACTGGTTCCGCGCCTGTAAAGCTGAAGGCATTCATACCTGTCTCGACACCAACGGCTTTGTACGCCGCTATGATCCGGTGATCGATGAACTGCTCGACGTTACTGACCTTGTAATGCTCGACCTGAAACAGATGAATGACGACGTGCATCAGATTCTGGTGGGTGTATCTAATCACCGAACACTGGACTTTGCCCGTTATCTGCAGAAAAAAGGGAAACGAACCTGGATTCGTTTTGTCGTCGTTCCCGGCTACTCCGATGATGATGACACTGCGCATCGGCTGGGTGAATTCACTCGTGACATGGAGAACGTTGAGAAGATCGAATTGCTGCCCTATCACGAACTGGGTAAGCATAAATGGATTGCAATGGGTGAAGAGTACAAACTGGATGGTGTAAAACCGCCGAGCAAAGAGACTATGGAGCGTGTGAAAAACATTCTCGTCAATTACGGCCACGAAGTAATGTATTGAAGAATCTGCCACAAAAAAGGGAGCTTAACGCTCCCTTTTTGCTGTTCAGCGATCAGGCATGCGCCACTGGCGTAGCCTGGTGATTCGCTTTACGCAGCAGCATCACCAGGTAAATCAGTGCTACTACAGCGATCATAACAAACAGTAGCCGGTCAGAATAATTTTGCATCAGAACAGAGGTCATTGCCGGTCCAACCAGACTGCCAACGGTATAACTCATCAGCAGCGCCTGATTCATCGCAACCAGCTCATGATGTGCGACCGTCTCACAAGCCCAGGACATCGCCACCGGATAAAGGGTGAAGCCCGCCAGTCCCAGAACAAACAGCGCCGGTGCCATGGCGGCGTTGGTTAACATTGCCATCGCACCCAGTATGACCACAAAGATCTGTACCCGCAGCACCAGCATGCGACCAAAACGATCGGCCAGACGGCCAATTGGCCACTGGCCAACAATGCCTGCGCTGACCAGCAACGCCATCCAGTAACCGACATTGGCATCACTCATCCCCTGATGTGACAGGTAGAGCGGCATCAGACCATAAAGCGAGCCTAAAACGATACCGGAGATAATGCAGCCATTAATACCAAGGCGTGAGCTACGGCGACGCAGCATCGGCCAGATGCGGGCAGAAGCGGCTTCAGTCGCCTCGCCGCTGACAGTGACGCGGGTAAAGACCAGCGGCAGCACCGCGCACAAGACCAGAGACGTCACCCACGGAATGACACTGAGTAATTCCGTTGACAGTTTGCTGACCAGTATCTGACCGGCCACGGTGCCGATGTAGTAGACGACCATATAAGCCGCCAGCAACTGCCCCCGATTACGTACTGTTCCGCTGCACAGAAGTGCGCTCTCAACCACCACCCACATCAGCGCACAGCCGACACCGGCGATGAAACGCATTAAGCTCCATGTCCAGAAGCCCGACATCATCGCCAGGCATACGGTCGCAACGGCAAACATCACGGTGGCCAGGTAGTAGCTTCGATTAAAGCCATACTGCCTGATTAACCAGCCAGCCAGCAGAGTGCCTGCGAGATTACCGGTGTAATAGGATGAGCTTACCATTCCCACCTGCCAGGTTGTCAGTAAGTCATGCGTCAGCCATAGCGGAACAAGTGTATTCAACACCGCGATAGCGACGGTCATTAGCATTAGGCCGCAAAGCAGCAATATCACGGGGCGTGACCAGGTTGACATAGGGGGTAGAAACCAGTGCAGATTAAGGAAATTGCGCGCAGTTTGCCATTGGCTTTTTCAAAGTCAATGGGCGTAATTTGACGGCAGCACATTTTGCTTTTCAACAATTTAATTTACTAATCTTCAGTGGGTTACAATCACGTTAAACAGCCGAACCTCAAATGCTATCTCTCTGAAAAATTAGCTTTTCAAGCATTTCAACCCATCTGACTTCGATAACGTTTATTTGTGATTAAATCGGAACTTAATGAATCACTTTTTCGTATAAAAGGCATAAAAAAACCCGGCCAGGGCCGGGTGCGCAGATTCAGGACCGCTTAGCCGATAATTTCGACGCCATTCATGTATGGACGTAAAGCTTCAGGCACGGTAATACGGCCATCTTCCTGCTGATAGTTTTCCAGCACCGCAACCAGAGTACGGCCTACAGCCAGACCTGAGCCATTCAGGGTATGAACAAGACGCGGTTTCTTATCCTGTTTGTTGCGGCAACGCGCCTGCATACGACGCGCCTGAAAATCACCCATGTTGGAACAGGAAGAAATCTCACGATAAGTATTCTGCGCCGGAAGCCAGACTTCCAGATCATAAGTTTTGGTCGATCCAAAGCCCATATCGCCGGTGCAGAGCAAAACTTTACGATACGGCAGGTTCAGTAGCTGAAGCACTTTCTCAGCATGTCCTGTCAGCTCTTCCAGCGCATCCATTGACTGTTCCGGACTAACGATCTGCACCATTTCAACTTTGTCGAACTGGTGCATACGGATCAGGCCGCGCGTGTCTCGACCGTAAGAACCCGCTTCAGAGCGGAAGCACGGCGTATGCGCGGTCAGTTTAACCGGCAGGCTATCCTCTTCAAGGATTTCGTCACGTACCAGGTTGGTCAGCGGTACTTCAGCGGTAGGAATCAACGCATAGTTACTGCTGTCTGATTCCTCTTCGAGCGGACGGGTGTGGAACAGGTCTTCGCCAAACTTTGGCAGCTGTCCGGTACCATAAAGTGTTTCGTGGTTAACCAGATAAGGCACGTAGGTTTCAAGGTAGCCATGCTGCTCGGTGTGCAGGTCAATCATAAACTGACTCAGCGCACGATGCAGACGAGCAATCTGCCCCTGCATTACCACAAATCGTGAACCGGTTAGTTTCACGGCAGCCGCAAAATCCAGACCTTTAGCCGCTTCACCCAGCTCAACGTGATCTTTAACCTGGAAACTGAACTCGCGCGGTGTACCCCAGCGGCTGACTTCCTGGTTTTCGCTGTCATCTTTGCCCAGCGGCACTTCGTTTGCCGGAATGTTCGGTAGCGCTAGCGCAAAGTCACGGATTTGATTCTGCAGTTTATCCAGTTCTGCTTTTGCGGCATCCAGGCGTTCGCCCAGTGCGTTCACTTCCTGACGCAGCGGCTCGATGTCTTCCCCACGTGCTTTGGCCTGACCGATGGATTTGGATCGGGAGTTACGCTCTGCCTGCAGATTTTCTGTTTCCACCTGCAGCACTTTACGACGCTCTTCAAGCGTACGCAGCATTTCCACATCCAGTTTGTATCCCCGGCGTGCCAGTTTTTCTGCGACTGCGTCTGGCTCGTTACGCAGCAGATTGGGATCGAGCATGCTTATCCTGTGTATAAAAAGTTGGTTGAAAGAAGGGACGCATTCCAGCGGAATGCGTTGAAAACATTGCCCACATTACCGTAACGTCTGTTTCAGCGGTAGCGTTTTGTCGGGCTATTTTGATCCTGCTCAGCCAGCCAGCTTAGCTTTTCACCAATCTTACCCTCAAGCCCACGCTGGGTTGGGGTGTAATAGCGCGTGCTGGCCAGTTCCCGCGGAAAATAGACTTCCCCGGCGGCATAGGCGTTGGTTTCATCATGGGCATAGCGGTACTCTTTACCCAGTCCCATCTCTTTCATCAGCTTAGTCGGCGCATTGCGCAGATGTTCCGGCACATCGTAATCGGGATGATCGCGTGCATCACGCATAGCGGCTTTAAAAGCGTTATAGACCGCATTACTTTTCGGCGCACAAGCCAGATAAACTATCGCCTGAGCAATAGCGCGCTCCCCTTCTGCTGGACCGACGCGCGTGAAACAGTCCCAGGCTGCAATCGCTACCTGCATACCGCGCGGATCGGCATTGCCCACATCCTCGGAGGCGATAGCCAGCAACCGACGAGCCACATAGAGCGGATCGCCGCCCGCAGTGATAATGCGCGCATACCAGTAGAGCGCCGCATCTGGTGCGGAGCCACGTACCGATTTGTGCAGCGCGGAAATCAGATCGTAAAAACGATCGCCTTTATTATCAAAACGCGCGGATCGCTCACCAGAGACCTCGTTAAGCAACTGCGGCGTTAGTTCACGCTGACCCGATGCGGAGGTTTCGGCCATATCCGCCATCATCTCCAGGGTGTTCAGCGCCCGACGTGCATCGCCATTAACCAGTTCAGCGATCATCCTGCGTGTGTTCTCCGATAGCACTATGTCACTGTCGCCATAACCTCGCACTTTATCCTGCATGGCCTGATCCAGCACCTGTTCAATATCTTCGAGAGTCAGTGATTTCAGCAGGTAAACGCGGGCGCGTGACAGCAACGCGGAGTTAAGTTCAAAAGAGGGGTTTTCTGTCGTTGCACCAATAAAGGTAATGGTGCCATCTTCAATATGGGGAAGAAAAGCATCCTGCTGGCTCTTATTAAACCGATGGACCTCGTCCACAAACAGGATAGTGCGCCGTCCGGCATGTTTATTCTGTCGGGCACGCTCAATTGCTTCACGGATCTCCTTTACGCCTGAAGTGACTGCCGAAATACGCTCTACATCAGCGTTACCATAATGCGCAATGATCTCAGCCAGTGTGGTCTTGCCGGTCCCGGGTGGTCCCCACAGGATCATTGAATGCAGGTGCCCTGCTTCAATCGCGCGTGGCAAAGGTTTGCCCGCGCCCAGCAGATGTTGCTGACCAATGTACTGTTTCAATGTTTCTGGCCGCATACGCGCGGCCAGAGGTTTGAAATTTTCGGTAGAAAAATCCAGGGACAGGTTACTCACCATGACCTCACTGACGTTGGTCGTCCACCGTCACGCCTTTTGGCGGTGTGAACGTGAATTTATCCGGGCTGATAGCGCCATTCTGCTGGCTTTTCAGTTGGTAATCGCTGCGCTGGCCATCCTGTTCGATAGCACTGAAGCGGTTAATAGTGCCGCCGGACGTCACCTGGATGGTGAACTGTTTCAGGTTGCCGTCGCTGTTCTTCGGTGTCAGTTCAAAATTGTCACCTTGCTGTTTGATGTTGTACTGCTTCCAGTCGTTTGACTGATTGCGGGCAATCAGCATAAAGGGCGTGTTGCTGGTCGCATTCTGCAGCAGGCTTACCGTCGCCTGTTCAACAAATGGATTATAAAACCACAGCGATTTACCGTCAGAAATGATGATGCTTTCGTCCGGTGCAGTCATATGCCAGTTAAACAGGCTGGGACGTTTTACCCACAATTCACCTTCGCCATCCTGTACGTTAGCACCGCTGCTATCGGTCACTTTTTGGGTAAAGCTAGCGTGGAAGCTGCTGACCTTGTTCAGGCGCTGTTGCAGATCACTGGAAGCATCAGCCAGAACGCTGGCTGAAGAAAAGGCGGCCAACAGGCCCAGAGCGATTACGCGTAATTTCATCTGCTTCAATTCCTTATTTAAACGTTCCCATCAATAACTGCATTAAGCCTGGTCGCCGTTCCACCATCAGAACAGAGGAAAAAACCGAAAGCCGATTCAGATATGGGGTTTAACAGCATAAAAACAATGAGCCAGTCGGAACTGGCTCATTGAGTCGTGTTTCAAAACATTTAACCGCTACATATCATGTGGCGGCGGCGACAGAACTTCACGATTACCATTGTGTCCGGGTGCCGAGACAATGCCCTGCGCTTCCATCTGTTCAATGATACGTGCCGCGCGGTTATAACCGATGCGGAACTGACGCTGAACGCCTGAAATCGACGCCCGGCGCTTGTCGACCACGAAGCCGACGGCCTGATCAAATAGCGGATCAAGCTCTTCATCACTGTCGATGCCACCGGCACTTTCGCTTTCTTCGCCTGCGGTAATGCTGTCGATATATTGCGGACGACCACGCGCTTTCCAGTCCTGAACCACTGCATGCACTTCCTGGTCACGCACAAACGCACCGTGCACACGAATCGGCAGGGAGGAGTTTGGCGGCATAAAGAGCATGTCACCCATCCCCAGCAATGACTCCGCGCCGCCCTGATCGAGAATGGTACGTGAGTCAATTTTGCTGGAAACGGTAAAAGCGATACGTGTCGGGATGTTTGCTTTGATCAGGCCAGTAATCACATCCACGGATGGACGCTGTGTTGCCAGCACCAGATGGATACCAGCGGCACGGGCTTTCTGTGCAAGGCGCGCAATCAACTCTTCAACCTTTTTACCTACTGCCATGATCAGGTCGGCAAACTCATCGACCATGACCACGATGTAAGGCAGTTTTTCCAGAACCGGTGGCGTCATATCCATGCTGTCGCCCGGCTTCCAGAACGGATCTGGAATCGGGCGACCCATCGCTTCTGCCTGTTCCACTTTTTCGTTGTAACCCGCCAGATTACGCACGCCTAGCGCCGACATCAGCTTGTAACGACGCTCCATCTCGCCGACGCTCCAGCGCAGCGCATTGGCAGCATCCTTCATGTCTGTGACGACTTCAGTCAGCAGATGCGGAATACCCTCATAGACCGACAGCTCAAGCATTTTCGGGTCGATCATGATGAAGCGCACTTCTTCCGGTGTCGCCTTGTAGAGCATGCTGATAATCATCGCGTTCACGCCCACGGATTTACCGGAACCGGTGGTACCGGCGACCAGTAAGTGCGGCATTTTGGCCAGATCGGCCACTACTGGCTGACCGGCAATATCTTTACCCAGAACCACGGCCAGCGGTGACGGATTGTCGCGGAATTTAGGGCAATCCAGCACTTCACGCAGATAGACTGTCTGACGATGCTTATTAGGCAGTTCCAGCCCCACATAAGGTTTGCCAGGGATGACTTCAACCACACGAACCGCTACCGTCGACAGTGAACGCGCCAAATCGCGCGACAGGTTGGAGATACGCGCCGCTTTCACGCCCGGTGCAAGGTCGAGTTCAAATCGGGTTATGACCGGGCCGGGCGAGATGCCGACCACTTCGGCTTTCACGCGATAATCGCCCAAACGAGACTCCACCAGACGAGCAGTCTGCTCCAGCGAGAACATATCAACCGGCTCTTCTTCAGCTGGAGGCGCTGTCAGCAGATCCAGCGAAGGCAGTGGCGTGGACGGTTTCTCCAGCGGCTGCTCATGGCGCATAAGGAACGGATGAATAAGGCTATCATGCAGTGAAGGTTGCGCTTCTTCAACCGGCTGAACTGGCGCTGCCGCTGGCGTGCCATAATCTGGTGCAGAATAAGCCGGAGCCTGAGGATCCGCTGGCGCGCCATAAGCGGGCGCAGAGGTTGTCGGAGGCGGAGCATATCGAGGCTCAGGCGACGCTGCCGGCGCAGTATAAGCAGGTTCAGCCGGGGCAAAACGGGCAGGTGCAGGAATCTGAGCCGGTGCCTGCGGTGTTGAGACCTCACTCACCTGCTGCCAGGTTTCGTTTGAAATGGCAGGCGCTTCCGGTTCAGGCGTAGCCGCAATGGTAAACAGCGGTTCCGTAGGACCGTCATCCACCAGATCTTTCATCGGTGAAAAATCAAAGGCTGATGAGGTATCAATATTGAGTACCGGCTCTTTCTTCACTTCCGGTTCATAGCGCTGCTGTTGCTGCTCGGCGAATTGACGCGCCAGTGCGTCCTGCTGCTGCGCATCCTGTTCATCTTCGTCATCCTGCTGCCAACGGGTGCCGTAACGCTGCTGCTGTTCAGACTGGAAGGCCTGACGCAGTTCAGCCTGCTGCAGCGCCTCTTCAGCCTCAGGTGCAGTGGAAATAGAACCAGCCTGAGCAGTCCCGCTCTCTTCCGTTTTCGCTTTCTCTTCAGCCATACGCTGTGAGGGCAACTTAATGCCATAAGAGGCCAGCTCACGGCGGGTAGGCAGTTTTACCGGGTTAGGACGTGGCAGCGCCGGTCCGATACCTTGTTTAACCTGCGGATTGAGATGGGTTTCAGGCGCTAAATCGAAAACAGGCGCAGTACGTGTTGTCACCTGAGTTGCTGTTGCAGCAACGGCTGCCGCTGCTGCAGAAGGCGCAGGGATAGTTGGCGTGTCTTGCCAGTTACCCATTTTAGGTTCGTCATCGTCGTAAGCACTGGACGACGACATAGCCGACGCTTCGTCTGGCATTTCAAAGTGATAAAGCGGAGGTGAAGTCGGGGGCGCAGAAGCACTCTGCGTCACATTCGGCGCAGTTGACACACTATGCGGTGCAAACCCGCTCTGTGCGGACGCGGACGCAGGTTCTGCAGACAGCGATGCTGGCATTGATGCCGCTGACGCGGCAGGAGACGACGCGGTATCTGCAGCAGTTTGTGCAGGTACAGGCGTCACCGTGGCTGCCGGCGCGATTGTCACCTCTGCGGCTTCCGCAGTTGCCGCTACCGCCGCACTGGTTGCTGCTGCAGCTTTAGCCAGCAGTGGATCCGGCTGTGACGGCGTAGACTCAGCAGCTGCACGTGGGGCAGAAAGCAGCACATCATCATCCTGTTCCGCAGCATGCAACTCAGGGACATCCGCGTATTCACGCGTATCCCGCTCGTCATCCTCTTCCTGCCAGGGTTCATCGTGACGTGAGCGGTTGCTGGCAAACGTCAGTACGCCCATAACCACACCACCAATTCTTTCTGCAATGGTGAGCCATGACCAGCCGGTGTAAAGAGTAATACCCGCCGCCCATACGCAGAGTAGCATCAGCGTGCCGCCAGCCGGACTGAACCAGGGTGCAATAGCATTACTGACCAGGCTGCCAATCACACCGCCCGAGGCGAAGTACCAGATATCATCAGCATTCAGCGCCGCCATACCACAAGTCGTCACCACCAGCGCGAGGACGCCAATTAAGCGCAGCCCGACGGCAAAGTAGTCAAAATAGTCCTGGCTGTCGCGTTGACCAAAAGCAATCCAGCACAAACCCAGGATGACTGGCGGAATGGCATACGCCATCACACCAAAGATGAAGAGTAAGGTGTCAGCCAGCCAGGCACCGACGCTACCGCCGATATTGTGGATAGGTTCATGCCAGGCCGTTTGCGACCAGCTCGGGTCGGAAGGGTTAAAACTGACCAGAGAAACCATCAGGTAGATGGCAAACAGCACCACCAGAATAAGCAACGCCTCCAGCAGACGACGTCCACTGCTCAGCGATTGTAACGAAACGTCTTTATCTTCTGTATATTCCTGGCTCAAGAGGACTCTCCAGGTGCCTGTAAAGTAAGAAGCAACAGCGTCGGGCGAGCCCGACGCTGATCCTGTATGAATTCACAGGAGTGTACCGAAATCTCACAGGTTTTGCACCTGCCCCGCATCAGCGAGTTTTGATCACCAGCCGATTACTCTGTTTGACCTCTTCCATCACAACATAAGTTCGTGTGTCGTTTACGCCCGGCAGGCGCAACAGGGTTTCACCCAGCAGCTTACGGTAGGCAGACATATCTGGTACGCGCGTTTTCAGCAGGTAGTCGAAATCGCCGGAAACGAGGTGACACTCTTGAGTTTCCTCAAGTTTTTGGACTGCGGCGTTAAATTGCTCAAACACATCTGGCGCACCACGATTCAGAGTAATCTCAACAAAAACCAGCAGAGACGCATCCAGATAATGCGGATTCAACTGCGCGGTGTAGCCAAGAATAAATCCCTGACGTTCGAGACGACGCACGCGCTCAAGACATGGCGTAGGCGATAAGCCTACGCGTTTGGAAAGCTCTACGTTTGAAATGCGACCATCTTTCTGAAGTTCATTCAGAATATTTCTGTCAATTCTGTCGAGGTCTTTCCCGGGGCGTTTCTTATTGTCTACCATTATTATTGTCTCTCTTAATTCCTTCCCTTTACCTGCCACGCCCTGAAAACGCTCATTGTTCGGGGCATTTCTGAAGTGAGCTAACAGAGCCTGTGTTGTGATACCTATCGATATGACGCATGTTGTCTGTCCACATCATGCGTCATTATCCATATCAGGCTGCTTTTATTCGGCGTTACGTGCAAAACAGCCTGGGAAAACCTGCTTTGTTCCGATAAATGTTACTCGCTTCTGATAATGTTTTCGCAAAAGCGCAGGCGATTGTCAAAGTAAAATCACAAAATTCAGGACAAGATGCCAGACACACCGCTGGGTATCTGTTTTTAAATGGGTTATTTTCCATTATTGCACCAATTAAACCCGATTTTTGCCCCCTTTTGGCGCACGGACCCTGCAAAAACCGTTGCTCATCGTCTACGCCATTTACAGCAATCGTTAACAAAGTTGGCGAAGCCTTGTCATTGTCGCTGGATATTCCCTACAATCTCAGGCTATGTCAGCCGAATGAAACTGAGGAACGCATGAGTACGGCCAAACACAGTAAATTACTCATTCTGGGCTCCGGCCCAGCGGGTTATACCGCCGCCGTTTATGCTGCACGCGCCAACCTGAACCCGGTGCTGATTACCGGTCTGGAAAAAGGCGGGCAGCTGACCACTACCACTGAGGTTGAGAATTGGCCGGGCGACCCGCACGATCTGACGGGTCCATCACTGATGGAACGCATGCACGAGCATGCTGAAAAATTCAATACTGAGATCATTTTTGATCACATCCATACCGTCGACCTGCAGAACCACCCGTTCCGCCTCACTGGCGACAGCGGCGAATACACGGCAGATGCACTGATCATCGCAACCGGTGCGTCAGCACGCTACCTGGGTCTGCCATCCGAAGAGGCATTCAAAGGCAAAGGCGTCTCCGCCTGCGCAACCTGTGACGGCTTCTTCTATCGCAACCAGAAAGTCGCGGTGATTGGCGGGGGCAACACTGCCGTAGAAGAGGCGCTCTATCTGGCGAACATTGCAGCTGAAGTGCACCTTATTCACCGTCGTGACAGCTTCCGTGCAGAGAAGATTCTGATCGACCGCCTGATGGAAAAAGTGCGCAATGGCAATATCGTGCTGCATACCCATCGCACGCTGGAAGAAGTCGTGGGCAATCAGATGGGCGTTACCGGTTTGACACTGCGTTCTGCTCAGAACAGTGATGAGACAGAAGCGCTGGAAGTGGCGGGTCTCTTTGTTGCTATCGGACATAGCCCGAATACGGCTGTTTTCGAGGGTCAGCTGGCACTGGAGAATGGGTATATCAAAGTTCAGTCAGGTCTGCATGGCAACGCCACTCAGACCAGCATCCCTGGCGTCTTTGCGGCAGGCGATGTGATGGACCATATCTATCGTCAGGCAATCACCTCTGCGGGCACCGGCTGCATGGCCGCGTTAGACGCTGAGCGTTTTCTTGACGGACTGGTTAAAAACGATAAGTAAGATGTTAACCCTTTGATCTTAAATGTTCCAGGCGACGGTTTTTCAGTCGCCTTTTTTATTGCCCTCATGCTAGATTCTTGCGCCTGAAGAGATGGAATTGTCTTTCCATTTTTACCCGTCATCGACATTTATCATGGTCTCGCATGGACAAATCTCGGCAGCAGCATCTTACCCGCTGGCTTCGTCAGCAACGTCGTTTCGCCGGTCACTGGTTGCGACTCAACACGCTGCTGGGCATGGCAAGTGCACTACTCATCATTGCCCAGGCGGGTCTTCTGGCCTCGCTGCTTCAGGCACTGATTATTGACCAGCAGCCACGAGAAACCCTGACGGTCAACATAATGCTGTTACTGCTCTGCTTTATACTGCGCGCCCTGATTAACTATGCCCGCGAACTGACCGGTTATCGTGCCGGGCAGGCTATTCGTCAGGCTTTACGTCAGCAGGTCTTAGACCGATTATCTGAACTGGGCCCGGCGTGGATTCAGGGAAAACCAGCCGGTAGCTGGGCAACCCTGCTACTGGAGCAGATCGAAGAGATGCAGGAATATTACGCTCGTTACTTGCCGCAGATGACCCTGGCGGTGCTGATCCCTGGCGGCATTCTGCTGACTATTTTTCCGCTGAACTGGACGGCTGGCCTGATCCTGTTTGCCACCGCGCCCTTGATTCCGTTATTTATGGCGCTAGTGGGGATGGGTGCGGCAGAGGCCAACCGCCGAAACTTCCTGGCGCTGGCCCGTCTGAGCGGTAACTTTCTCGACCGTCTGCGCGGCAGAGAGACGCTGCGCCTGTTTCATCGTGGCGTAGCAGAACAGCAGGCTGTTGCCACTGCCGCCACCGATTTTCGCCAGCGCACCATGGAAGTGCTGCGCTTAGCTTTTCTCTCCTCCGCCGTACTGGAGTTTTTCGCCTCGTTGGCCATTGCCGTGGTGGCCGTCTACTTTGGCTTCTCCTATCTGGGAGAGTTGCATTTCGGTGATTACGGCCAGGGCGTAACGTTGTTTGCTGGCTTCCTGGTGCTGATCCTCGCCCCAGAGTTTTTTCAGCCGCTACGCGATCTCGGCGCTTTTTATCATGCCAAAGCACAGGCTGTGGGCGGTGCCGATGCCCTTGAAACTTTTATGCAGGCTACGCCTGCTGCCGCGCCGCAGGAAGGACGGTTGCCTTTCACTGCTGATCGCTCAATCGCGCTTGTCGCCGACGATCTGTGCGTCTGCGCACCCGATGGCAAGATATTGTGCGGCCCGCTCACCTTTACTGTTGCCGCTGGCGAGCAAATTGCGTTGGTCGGTCAAAGCGGGGCCGGTAAAACTGCCCTGATGAACGCTCTTCTCGGTTTTCTGCCTTATCAGGGCTCGCTGAAAGTTAATGGCGTTGAACTACGCGATATCAGGCGGACTGACTGGCATCAGCAGCTTAGCTGGGTAGGACAGAATCCGCAGTTACCGGCCGCCACATTGCGCGACAACATCGTGATGAATGCGGCCTGGGATGGGTATCGCTTTGCGGCACTGCTGGAGTCGTGCGGGATTAATGAGTTCCTGCCTTGTCTGCCCCAGGGCATTGAGACCCAGCCTGGCGATGGTGGTAATCAACTGTCGGTGGGTCAGGCGCAGCGGGTTGCGGTCGCGCGCGCACTCTATAAATCCTCACACTTTTTGTTGCTCGATGAACCTGCAGCCAGCCTGGATGCGCTCAGCGAACGTCATGTGATGCTGGCGTTAAACCAGGCGGCAGCCCGCCAGACCACGCTGATGATTACTCATCAGATTGATACACTGAGCCGCTGGCAGACCCTCTGGGTTATGGAAGCCGGTAAGTTGGTTCAACAGGGTAACTGGCAGCAGCTGACACAACAGCCGGGTGCCTTCAGTGAGATGCTGAAGCACCGTCAACAGGAGATCCACTGATGTCCGCCTTGCGTCCCTTTCTTTGTCTCTGGCTGCGTCACCCTTTTCGCCTGACGCTGGGCATCGTGCTGGCGATTGTTACCCTACTGGCCAGCGTCAGCCTGCTGACCCTTTCCGGCTGGTTTCTGGCCGCCTCGTCAGTGGCAGGCGTAGCCGGCCTCTATACCTTCAACTATATGCTGCCTGCGGCAGGCGTGCGTGGCGCAGCCATCATTCGCACCGCGGCACGCTATGCTGAACGCCTGGTAAGCCACGATGCGACTTTCAGAGTACTTCAGCATCTGCGTGTCCACACGTTCAGCCGCCTGATGGCACTTTCGCCGGGCCAGCTTTCGCGGTTCCGGCAGGCAGATCTGTTGAACCGCTTTGTGGCCGATGTCGATACGCTGGATCATCTCTATCTGCGCGTTATCTCGCCATTGATGGGCGCATTTGTGGTGATTATCGTGGTTACCCTCGGGATGAGCTTCATCGATGTTCAGTTGGCATTGATGCTGGGTGGCATCATGCTGGTTACGCTGATACTGATGCCGGCGCTGTTTTATCTTCTGGGCGCGTCTGCAGGCATCGCAATTTCTCGTGGTCGCGCCCGCTGGCGCTTACAGCTGATGCAGTGGCTGGCGGCTCAGGCTGAACTTACTTTGTACGGTGCATCACAGGGCTGGCGTCAGCACCTTGATGAAGATGAACAGCGCTGGCAGCAGGCACAGAGTCAGCAACAGCGTTTGCACGCCGCAGCACAAAGTTTGCTACTTATGATCAGCGGCGTAACGGTAACACTCCTGCTCTGGCTCAGTGCCGCGACACTCAGCGAACAACAGTTACCGGGCGCGCTGATTGCGCTGGTGGTGTTCTGCGCACTGGCAGCATTCGAGGCGCTGGCGCCAGTTGCGGGTGCCTTTCTGCCCATGTCGCAGGTGATGACCGCCGCTCAGCGGGTCAATGACATTATTGACCAGTCACCCGCTTTCACCTTTCCGACCCAGTCAGACGCCCGACCAGGTAGTCTCACAGTCAATATCGATCAGCTCGACTTTAGCTATCCCGACCGTCCGGATAAGGTGTTAAACCGCTGTACCCTTAAAGTAGCGGGTGGTGAACACATTGCGCTGCTGGGGCCAACCGGCTGCGGAAAATCGACTCTGCTGGCGCTGTTAACCCGTGGCTGGGATGGCCAGCACGGTGTTATCAGCCTGAATGATCTGCCGATTGCCGCATGGTCAGAGCCGGCGTTGCGCCAGCGCATCAGCGTAGTGACTCAGCGGGTTCACCTCTTCAGTCAGAGCCTGCGCGACAACTTACTGCTGGCCTGCCCCGATGCCAGCGACGCGCAACTCACCCGCGTGCTGAACGATGTAGGCCTGCAGCGCCTGCTTGAGAACCAGGAAGGATTAAACGCCTGGATGGGGGAAGGCGGTCGCCCACTTTCAGGTGGCGAATTACGTCGGCTGGCGCTGGCGCGAGCATTACTGCATGACGGCGATCTTTGGTTGCTGGATGAACCAACCGAAGGGCTGGATGCCACCACCGAGCAGCATATTCTTACTCTACTGCAGCGCCTGACCGCCGGAAAGACCGTGATCATGGTTACCCATCGACTCAACGGCCTGGACCAAATGGATCGCATCTGCGTGATGGATAACGGCGTGATCGTTGAACAGGGTAGCCATGCCGAATTAATCTCAAAAGCGGGTCGCTACTGGCGTTTCCGGCAGCGGATTGCGCTATAGTCTTAGCGAAATGCTGATGAGTAACATAACGCGATGAGACTGGTACAACTGTCACGGGAATCTCTGCAATTTCCGCCACCTGAGATGGCGCTGCGTGAGCCAAACGGCCTGCTGGCCATGGGGGGTGATCTCTCCCCTGCCCGATTACTTCATGCTTATCAACACGGCATCTTTCCGTGGTTTTCGCCTGGCGATCCGATTCTCTGGTGGTCGCCCGATCCTCGTGCGGTACTGTTGCCTGAGCAGTTTCATCTCAGCCGTAGCATGAAGCGTTTCCATAATCGCTCACCCTACCGGGTGACGATGAATGAGTCGTTTGCCGAGGTGATCGAGGGCTGTGCCAGTGGTCGCGAGGAAGGCACCTGGATCACCTTTGAAATGAAGCGCGCCTGGTTACGATTGTATGAACTGGGCCACGCCCACTCTATTGAGGTGTGGGACGAGCATCAATTGGTGGGGGGGATGTATGGTCTGGCGATGGGACAGATCTTCTGCGGCGAATCGATGTTCAGCAGTCAGCAGAATGCCTCAAAAACCGCACTTTTAGTGTTTTGTCAGCATTTCATGAGGCATCAGGGACGGGTGGTGGATTGTCAGGTACTTAACCCCCATACTGCTTCTCTGGGCGCGCACGAGATCCCACGCACTGACTATCTGCAATATGTACAAAGCCTTGCATGCCAGCCGGTCAGCGATGGCTGCTGGCAGACACAAACCCTTTTTTAGTCGAACAGAGATGTTTTGCACACATAAAGGCGTATAAGTGGTATAATAGTCGAGTTTGGTATGTCGTTCGCGCTTCGCAATAACGAGCCGGAATTGCCAGGCTGGGAATCTCAACGCACTCTCGGAACTGTTTTCAATCGTGCGCGTATAACCGGTTGATACAGATTCTTAGCCCGCTAATCCCCCGCAGACGTCACATAAACACCCTAATTTTACCGGATGCGCGCGATTGGCGTGCAACCCGGCAAAGCGTTGGCAAAATCGCCGACGGTTCTTTACATAAATCGTTGAATTGGGCATTATCTTGCCGGTTCAATTGAAAGGTAGTACACCCAGAGGATTCGATGGCCAAAGAAGACAATATTGAAATGCAAGGTACCGTACTGGATACGTTACCTAACACCATGTTCCGCGTAGAACTTGAGAACGGACACGTGGTTACTGCTCATATCTCCGGTAAAATGCGCAAAAACTATATCCGCATCCTGACGGGCGACAAAGTGACCGTTGAGTTGACCCCGTACGACCTGAGCAAAGGCCGCATTGTCTTCCGTAGTCGCTAATTTGCAGTAATCTCATCGCTCTGAATATTGCAGCGAAAAAAAAGGCCGGATATTAATCCGGCCTTTTTCACGTCTGCAGCAAGTGATTAATGCACCGTGCCTTCAGTTTTACGTTTTTCAGCGCTCAGGAAGTGATAAGTCAGTTCACCTTTCTCACGATCCAGAGCGACTGACACCGAGCCGCCATCCACCAGCGAACCAAACAACAGTTCATTGGCTAACGGTTTCTTAAGGCTGTCCTGAACGGTACGCGCCATCGGACGTGCGCCCATCGCTTTGTCATAACCTTTCTCAGCAAGCCAGTCGCGTGCGTCATCACTGACTTCCAGCGACACGCCTTTAGCATCCAGCTGCGCCTGCAACTCGACAATAAACTTGTCGACTACCTGATGGATCACCTCAGGTGACAGGTGGCTGAACCAGATAATGTTGTCGAGACGGTTACGGAACTCTGGCGTAAAGATCTTTTTGATCTCTTCCATGGCATCGGTGCTGTTGTCCTGATGAATCAGGCCAATCGACTTACGTTCGGTTTCACGGACACCGGCGTTGGTGGTCATCACCAGCACCACATTGCGGAAATCCGCTTTGCGACCGTTGTTGTCGGTCAGCATACCGTTATCCATCACCTGCAGTAGCAGGTTAAACACATCCGGGTGCGCTTTCTCAATCTCATCCAGCAACACCACCGCATGAGGATGCTTTATCACCGCATCCGTCAGCAGGCCGCCCTGATCAAAGCCAACATAACCCGGAGGCGCACCAATCAAACGGCTGACGGTGTGACGCTCCATATACTCGGACATATCAAAGCGCAGCAGCTCAATACCCAGCGCTTTCGCCAGCTGCACGGTGACTTCCGTTTTACCGACACCGGTAGGCCCGGCAAACAGGAATGAACCGACGGGCTTACGATCCTGACCCAGACCGGCGCGGCTCATCTTGATCGCTTCAGTCAGCGCCTCAATGGCGTTGTCCTGACCAAACACCAGCATCTTCAGACGATCGCCCAGATTTCTCAGCGTATCGCGGTCGGTTGCGGAGACGCTTTGCTCAGGTATTCGGGCAATACGGGCCACCACGGTTTCAATGTCAGAGACATTGATGGTCTTTTTACGCTTGCTGGCTGGCATCAGACGCGCACGCGCTCCCGCTTCATCAATTACATCAATTGCCTTATCAGGCAGATGACGATCGTTGATATATTTCACCGCCAGTTCCACGGCTGCACGAACCGCTTTCGCGGTATAACGCACATCATGATGTGCTTCGTACTTGGTTTTCAGTCCATTCAGGATCTGCACGGTCTCTTCAACAGAAGGCTCCGTAATGTCGATCTTCTGGAAACGACGGGCCAGAGCACGATCTTTTTCGAAGATGTTGCTGAATTCCTGATAGGTGGTGGAACCCATCACCCGGATCTTGCCAGAAGAAAGCAGAGGTTTGATCAGGTTAGCCGCATCGACCTGACCACCAGACGCCGCACCCGCCCCGATGATGGTATGGATTTCATCGATAAACAGAATACTGTGTTCGTCCTGCTCCAGCTGCTTCAGCAGCGCTTTGAAACGTTTTTCAAAGTCCCCACGATATTTGGTGCCTGCTAACAGCGACCCAATATCAAGCGAGTAAATGGTGCAATCTTTCATCACTTCCGGTACATCACCCTGCTCGATGCGCCAGGCGAGACCTTCAGCAATGGCGGTTTTACCCACACCCGACTCGCCCACCAGTAGCGGGTTGTTTTTACGGCGACGACACAGCACCTGAATGGTACGTTCCAGCTCTTTATCGCGACCAATCAGTGGATCTATACCACCGACGCGAGCAAGCTGATTAAGATTGGTGGTGAAGTTTTCCATACGCTCCTCCCCGCCTGCTTGCTCTTCGTTAACCGGATTTTCTGCGCCTGGCGCCTGGCCGGGCTCATCTTTACGCGTACCGTGAGAAATGAAGTTCACCACATCAAGGCGGCTCACTTCATGTTTGCGTAGCAGATAGGCCGCTTGCGACTCCTGCTCGCTGAAAATGGCGACCAGCACATTGGCACCGGAGACTTCGCTGCGACCAGATGACTGGACATGGAAAACCGCACGCTGCAGGACGCGCTGGAAGCTGAGCGTCGGTTGTGTATCACGCTCCTCTTCGATGGCGGGCAGCACCGGCGTGGTTTGTTCGATGAAGGCTTCGAGTTCCTGCCGCAGAGCTACAATGTCCACCGTACAGGCTTCCAGTGCCTCTCTGGCCGACGGATTACTGAGCAACGCCAGTAACAGATGCTCGACGGTCATAAACTCATGACGGTGCTCACGCGCTCTGGCGAAAGCCATATTTAAACTGAGTTCCAGTTCTTGATTGAGCATTAGGCACCTCCCCCAATTATCGCCCTTACCTGTTTCCTATATGGAGACGAGTTCAGGCCTTTTCCAGCGTACACAGCAACGGATGATGATTTTCCCGTGCATAGTTGTTCACCTGGGCCGCTTTTGTTTCGGCGACTTCTGCAGTAAATACACCACAGATCGCCTTGCCGTGATAGTGAACTTTCAACATCAGTTGCGTTGCACGTTCAACATCATAAGAAAAGAACTTTTGTACAACGTCAATAACAAATTCCATAGGTGTATAATCGTCATTATTCAGAATGACTTTATACATAGAAGGCGGCTTTAACCCTTCACGTACTTTATCTTCGGCCAGTTGTTCAAAGTTAAGCCAGTCGTTTGTGTTTGCCATAGTGTTCCGTTGAGATTTCGCTTTTAGCCTTTAGGTGGCTACTTATTGAGAGTTTAACATGTCTGTCAAGCCGCTGACCGCTGCTGAAAATTTATTCAGAAATTCCCTTGCGCGACTTGCATCACAAAATTCGCAATAGCGTTAACTGCCTCAAATTTTGATGATTTTTCCCCCACCTGGCCCGGTGGTTTGCTTGACGCCAGCGGCCCTTTCTCTACATTCTAGCTGCACAGGCTGATTGAGTTTTAATCAAATCCGACTCACAGCGTCTGAGACCTCACCTACTTATAAAATGTCTTGCGAGGGAAGTAAAAGCATGGAGACGGGCACAGTTAAATGGTTCAATAATTCCAAAGGCTTTGGCTTTATCTGTCCGATCGGAGGTGGCGAAGATATTTTTGCACACTACTCCACCATTCAGATGGAAGGCTACCGAACGCTAAAGGCAGGCCAGCAGGTTCAGTTCGATGTCCATGAAGGTCCGAAAGGCAATCACGCCAGCCTCATCGTCCCGGTTGAGGTGCAGGCCGTGGCCTGACATGCATCCCCCTTCTGAACAGAGACCCAAAAATGCCAGCCAGTGCCGCTGGCATTTTCATATTCGATATAATCTCAGTCCGCCTGACCCTGCGCCAGCCCAATCACCCGGGCAAACATCTGCCGTATCAACGGCGGGATGGATACAGGCCCGCGTTCTGCCGCCGATGAGGCCACCGCGATCGCCAGTTCAGGTTTCGAGCTCTGATGAATCGCCTTAGTAATAATACGTCTGGAACTCATCGGAACGTTTAACGGCAGGTGCGCCATTTGATGATAGACCGCCTGAAAACCGTGCTGGTAGAGAAAATTCTCCATATCCAGCGCCGGTAGCTGCGTCAGAAAACGCGGCTCGGCCTCACCCGGCTGCAAATGACTGCGTGTCGTGCTGGCGTATTTATTACCCGCCGGGTCACCGTCGGTTAGCACATGCCAGGCGATGCCCATACGCCGGGCAAACTTCAGCAATGGCTTTAAACCTGACTGAGCATACTCAATCACTTTTACGCCTTCAGCCGCGAAGTTGTAGCCGCACTGCTGCGCCAGCTCATTCATAATCCAGACTTCGGTTTCACCCTCCACCAGCAGCCAGCAACGAGCGAACAGTGCCACAGGCCGGTTGACCCGAATATGAAAGCCGATGCGCCGGCTCTCTTCTGCACTCAATCCCTCCGGACCGATGCGCCAGGCCGCCACGCGCGAGGGTCCGCGCACCAGACGGCAGACGTTCTCCAGCGGCACCTGCGACAGCAGCTCCGGCGAATTAGTAGTGGCGATTTTTTGCAGCGGTAGCAGTCTGAGCAGATTCCATGTCACCGACAGCATAATCGGATGTAGCCGGGTTTCCGGATCTTCAATCAGCAGCAGCGGTCGGGCATCGGCGCCCAGGGGAACACCTCCCCGAGCCTCAATCAGCAGGGTAAACATCTGCAGCAGAATCAGCTGACGGCTGCGGGAGTCGGTTCCGGCAGCCAGCTGATTCAGGTGATCCAGCGCCCGCCATCCCTGAATCCCGTCGCGCGTCTGCGTATCCCGTAACCTGGCCTCGGTACCCGCATCGGCCGGCTGCACCAGAAAGTAGTGCTGCATCAGTTGCTGCATGGTCTTCAGGCCCTGCCGCAGCACCTTATCGCTAAGCTGTTGCGGGTGCTGATCCAGATCGCGCGCCAGCGTCTCCATGCCCGCCAGCAACTCAGAATGCGCGGCGTTAACCGACACACCAAGCCGCGTCCGCTTACTGAAACGCGCATCGCGCAATCGCAGAACCGGATAACGTTTCAGCAAATGGTCGATGGCCGCTGCGCAGTTCTGCTCAGGCAATAGCTGATAGTTATGGTCAACAAAACGGCGACGGGTTTCGATGCCGCTGTCACGCCAGGTGGCGCTGACGCTGTAGAAGAGCCGATGCTGGCCCTGAGCATCACGCTGCCAGAACGTCGAGAGCACCCCATCCGGATCGTTGCCGTCATCACGAAAGTGGAACACCACCGAAAGACGGCGCATCGGATCGGTCACATCGCCTGGGGTGAAATGAAAATCAGCCTGGGTAAAAACATAGGCTGGCTCAAAAGGCGAAAGTAGCAGGCTCAGAGCATCCAGCAGGCTGGATTTGCCCCAGGCATTCTCACCAATCAGCAGATTGGTCTGGGTTAAAGGCAGTGAGAGCTTATTGATGCCGCGGAAACCGCGAATGTCGATATGTTCCAGAATCATAGGCGTCTATCCTCAGGTTATAAACAGCATGGTTGCCGCCAGTGAGCCGGTCAAGCCGCCTTCTCAGGGTTTACTCCGTTACGCTTTTTCGCTAGCGTGTGGCCTCGTCTCCCATGGATGGCCCTTATCGCTATGTACTCCGGACTCCTGATGATTCTGCTGCCGCTGATCGCTGGCTGGCTGCTACCTTTTCGTAAAACCACCACCCTCCGTCAGGTGAACCAACTGTTAGGCTGGATGGTTTATGTGATTCTCTTCTTTATGGGCATCAGCCTGGCCTTTCTCGACAACCTGAGCAGCAATCTGCTGTTGGTCTTTCACACCGCGCTGGTCGCGGCATTCTGCATTCTGCTGTGCAACGTGCTGGCGCTGCGCGGACTGGAAAAATATGCGCCCTGGCAGCATGCGCACCGGCAGGAACAACTGCCATCGCGGCTGCATATGGCGCTGGACTCTCTGAAGCTGTGCGGCGTCGTCGTCCTCGGTTTTCTGCTTGGCCTGACTCAGTGGCCGCTGCTGCATCACGCCTCCACGGCCAGCGAATATGCGCTGATCTTTCTGCTGTTTCTGGTGGGTATTCAGCTGCGTGGCAGCGGTATGACACTGCGTCAGATTATCCTCAACCGTCGTGGGCTGTTGGTTGCCAGCGTGGTGCTGGTCAGCGCCCTTATTGGCGGAATGATTGCGGCGCTGGTGCTGGGCGTGCCGCTTAAAACCGGTCTGGCCTTAGCCAGCGGCTTTGGCTGGTACTCCCTCTCCGGCATTCTGATGACCGAAGCTTTTGGCCCGGTCATCGGCAGCGCCGCCTTTTTCAACGACCTGGTGCGGGAACTGGTGGCGATCATGCTGATTCCGGCGCTGATTGGCCGTCATCGCTCCAGTGCACTCGGCCTGTGCGGTGCCACCTCAATGGACTTTACCCTGCCAGTGCTGCAGCGAGCAGGCGGCAACGAGATTGTCCCGGCCGCCATTGTGCACGGCTTTGTTATGAGCCTGCTGGCCCCGATTCTCATCGCCCTCTTCTCCGCCTGATGCCTGTCTGAAATGCGCTGAGCTTTGCCAGCGCATTTTTTCACGCCTGCTTTTCTGCCGCGTCGTCTACGCTTCTTTTTTCGGTTCTGGTCACGTCACGCTTCAGGACGGGACGACAAAGGAGAAGAGCATGAAACAAACCGTGGCGGCGCTGGTCGCCAAAACGCTGGAAAGCGCGGGCGTAAAACGCATCTGGGGCGTCACCGGGGATTCCCTTAACGGCCTGAGCGACAGTCTTAATCGCATGGGCACCATTGAATGGATGCCGACGCGCCATGAAGAAGTCGCCGCATTTGCAGCGGGCGCGGAAGCACACATCAGCGGTGAACTGGCGGTCTGCGCCGGCTCCTGTGGGCCAGGCAACTTACATCTGATCAACGGTCTATTCGATTGCCATCGTAACCGTGTTCCTGTTCTGGCGATTGCGGCGCATATTCCCTCCAGTGAAATCGGCAGCGGCTATTTTCAGGAAACCCATCCACAGGAGCTGTTCCGCGAATGCAGCCACTACTGCGAACTGGTTTCGAACCCTGAGCAGTTACCGCAGGTGCTGGGCATCGCGATGCGTAAAGCGATTCTGAATCGTGGCGTCTCGGTGGTGGTGCTGCCTGGGGATGTCGCGCTTAAACTGGCGCCAGAAAGCGCCAGCGCGGAATGGTATCCGCCGCAATTGCCGCAGGTGCTGCCACAGCCCGCCGAACTTGCACAGCTGGCGCAGACGCTAAACGACGCCACCGATATTACGCTGCTGTGCGGCAGTGGCTGCGCCGGTGCCCATACGGAGGTGGTGGCGCTGGCAGAAGCGCTGAAAGCCCCTATCGTCCATGCGCTACGTGGCAAAGAACACATCGAATATGACAACCCGTATGATGTCGGCATGACCGGTCTGATTGGTTTCTCATCCGGTTTCCACGCCATGATGAATGCCGGGACGCTGGTGTTGCTGGGCACTCAGTTCCCCTATCGCGCCTTCTATCCCGAAAAGGCTAAAATCATCCAGATTGATATCAATCCGGGCAGCCTTGGGTCTCATTGTCACGTCGATCAGGCCTATGTCGGCGATGTGAAAAGCACACTGCAGGCACTGTTGCCACAATTGACGCACAAAAGCGATCGCAGCCATCTCGACAGCGCGGTTAAGCACTACGTCGAGGCACGTAAAAGTCTGGACGAGCTGGCGCAGCCCAACGACAAGCAGCCGATCCATCCGCAATATCTGGCACAGCAGATCAGCCACTACGCCAGTGATGATGCCATCTTTACCTGCGATGTCGGGACACCAACCGTCTGGGCCGCGCGGTATCTGAAGATGAACGGCAGGCGTCGCCTGCTGGGTTCGTTTAATCACGGCTCGATGGCAAACGCGATGCCACAGGCGCTGGGCGCGCAGTCGATTGATCGCAATCGTCAGGTGGTGGCACTGTGTGGCGACGGCGGCTTCAGCATGCTGATGGGGGATTTTATTTCGCTGGCGCAACTGAAAATGCCGGTCAAACTGGTGATCTTCAACAACAGCGTACTGGGCTTTGTGGCGATGGAGATGAAAGCGGGCGGCTACCTCACCGATGGCACCGGGCTGGAGAATCCTGACTTTGCCGCTATCGCCGAGGCCTGCGGTATTCGGGGCATCCGGGTGGAAAAGGCCTCTGATCTCAATGGCGCGCTGGAGCAGGCCTTTGCCCACGATGGCCCGGTGCTGGTGGATGTCATTACCGCCAAAGAGGAACTGGCGATGCCGCCGGAGATCAAAATGGAGCAGGCTAAGGGCTTCAGTCTCTACATGCTGCGCGCCATTATGAATGGTCGCGGTGATGAGGTGGTAGAACTGGCGAAAACCAACTGGCTGCGGTAAAAAAGAGGTTCTATCCAGGCGGGCGCGATGCCCGCCTTTTTTTTCTTCCGCCATGTTCAGGAGCATCAGGTGATCGATTTACGCAGTGATACCGTGACCCGGCCCAGCGCCGCCATGTTAAGCGCAATGATATCTGCCGACACCGGTGATGACGTCTACCGTGACGATCCCACCGTGAATGCGCTGGAGGTGGAAGCCGCACGATTGAGCGGCAAAGCCGCGGCGCTGTTTTTTCCGACCGGCACCCAGGCGAACCTGGTAGCGTTGCTTAGCCACTGCCAACGCGGTGATGAATATATCGTGGGCCAGCAGGCGCATAACTATAAATATGAGGCGGGCGGTGCGGCGGTGCTGGGCAGTATTCAGCCGCAGCCAGTGCTGGCTGCCGACGATGGCACCCTGCCGCTCGACCTGGTGGCTGCCGCCATTAAGCCAGACGATATTCACTTTGCCCGCACCCGCCTGCTGAGTCTGGAGAACACGCATCACGGTAAAGTCCTGCCGCTGGCGTATCTGGAACAGGCATGGACCTTTACCCGGGAACACCAGCTGGCGCTGCACATTGATGGCGCACGCATTTTTAATGCGGTGGTAGCCCAGCAGACCACGCTGGCAGCGATAGCCCGCTACTGCGACACCCTGACCATCTGTCTCTCAAAAGGTCTGGGTACGCCAGTCGGTTCCCTGCTGTGTGGCGACACAGCCCTGATCGAGCGCGCACGTCGCTGGCGTAAAATGACCGGTGGTGGCATGCGCCAGACCGGTATTCTTGCGGCGGCAGGTCTCTATGCGTTAGAACACAACGTAGCGCGATTGCGGGAGGATCATGACAATGCCGCCTGGCTCGGGCAGCGGTTGCATGAGCTGGGCGTTGAGGTCATCGATCAGCAGACCAACATGCTGTTTGTGGCAGTGCCGGAACCCCAGGTCAAACCCTTAGGCGAGTGGATGAAGGCGCACGGCGTATTAATCAGCGTGGGGACACGCACCCGGCTGGTCACCCATCTGGATGCGGACCGGGCGGCGCTGGAGCAGGTTGTCGCCCACTGGAAAGCGTTTCTGCAACAGTAACCCGCTATTGCGCCGCGCCATATTTATCCAGCAGCGCGGCAGCTATCGCGGCGGTTTCGGCATCGGGCTGACCGCGATAGTCCGCTGGCCGGAAATGCATCTGAAACGCGGCGATCACCCTTTGCTGTTCACGCGCGCTCATCTCAGCCGTCACCGGATAACCGTAGCGCTGTAAGCTATCCAGTAACTGCGCCACGGGCACCACCGCGTGCGGATCCTGACCCGCTAAATAGAAAGTGACCCGACTGGCATCGGGCCAGGCACCGAGTCCGCGCTGCGCCAACTGTTGCCACGGGAACAGTGGACCGGGATCCTGCTTGCGTTGTGGTGCGATATCACTGTGACCGACAATGTTTTCCGGTGCGATGCTGTAACGCTGTGCAATATCGCGCAGCAGCGCCTCCAGCGTGGTGATTTGCGCGACGCTAAAGGGCTGCCACTCGAAACCCGTCAGTGTCCGGCGATAACCCCGGTTAACCAGCTCAATACCGATTGAGGTGTCATTGATGCGGCTGGCGCCGCGCCAGAAGCTTGGCCCGGCATGCCAGGCAAGCTGCTGCTCCGGCACCAGTTGCCAGATAACGCCTTTCCCGGCGCGCTGTGGCGGCTGGCGAGGGATCAGATAGTGGGCGCTGACTTCCCGATCGGTCAGGGTCGCCAGCGAAGAAGAAAAATCTTCGGCGGTGTAGTGGAGCACGATCACCTTCACCCGCGGTCGCGCGCCCTGCGCCGGATGCCGCAGATCGGCCCAGTAGCCGTCACGGGATTCCATCCCGGACTGGCAGCCCGCCAGCAGCAGCGCCAGTATCAGCCACAGCCGCCGTTTCAACGAATGATCACCGCCGTGCCGCTGACGCTGACCATCAGCATACTGCCATCTTTGCCGACCGTTTCGTAATCAATGTCGATACCGACCACCGCGTTCGCGCCCAGCGCTTTGGCCTTTTCTTCAAGCTCTTCAAACGCAATCTCTCGTGCCTTGCGCAGCTCTTTCTCATAAGCGCCGGAACGACCACCGACCACATCACGGATACCCGCGAAAAAATCACGGAAGATGTTGGCACCCAGAATCGCTTCACCGGTGACCACGCCACAATATTCGCTGATGCTGTGACCTTCCAGGGTTGGGGTTGTTGAAAATTTCATCGCATTCTCCTTGTTGAAAACCGGGCTAAGGCTCTTTCGACTAAAAACCACGGCTATACTCTATGCTAAAAAGGGCACCTTGCCAGAGAACCTTAAGGAAATCGAGATGAAAAACAATGCGTTTGCGCTAATGATCCCGGCAGCCCTGCTGCTCAGCGCCTGTACCACCGTTGAGCCAGTGATTAAGGACAATGGCCCGCGTACCGCACCCTGCATTGAAGGCGGTCCTGACCAGGTAGCCCAGAAGTTTTACGACCTGCGTGTTGAACAGCCCACTCAGGGACTGCCCGACAGCACCACGCTGGCAAAATATCGCCCTTACCTGAGTGATGCGCTCTACCACTCATTACAGGCGGCCAGTGGCAGCAATGCCGGCACACAGTGGCGCAACGGCGATCTTTTCTCCAGCCTGACACAGGGTCCGACTGCTGCCAGCGTCGCCGATGCTTCCACCATTCCGAACCGCGATGCACGCAACATCCCGCTGCGGGTCGATCTGAGCCGCGACGGTAAACAGTGGCAGGATGAAGTGCTGATGATCCACCAGGGCAGTTGCTGGGTGGTGGATGACGTGCGCTACATGGCTAACCCTGCGCATGCCGAAGGTGGCAGCCTGAGCCAGATGCTTGAGAAATCAAAAAAATAATCTCAGACTTAACGGTGATAAGAAGCGCAGCCGTTCCTGGTGCTGCGTTTTTTTATTTCTGTAGCCTGCCACGCTGCGTCGGGCTGACGCCAGACAGCGCATGATATTGTGCTAAGCTTTAGCTGTTTACCTGCTGTTTTACAAATTTTAACCCACCTTATTTGCATAACTATTCTGGTGACGTTAAAATCCGCGACACTAATAGCTATTCAAATCTGGCGCATGAGTATTCAACTAAACGCAATAAACTGCTTCTACGGTGCTCATCAGGCGCTGTTCGACATTAACCTTGAGTGTCCGCAGGGCGAGACGCTGGTACTGCTGGGTCCCAGCGGTGCGGGCAAGAGTTCGCTGCTTCGGGTGCTTAACCTGCTTGAGCAGCCGCGTTCAGGCCAGTTACAGATTGCCGGCAATCAGTTCGACTTTAGCCAGAAACCTTCTGATGCCGCGATTCGCGAACTGCGTCAGAACGTCGGTATGGTCTTCCAGCAATATAATCTCTGGCCGCATCTTACCGTGCTGCAAAATCTGATCGAAGCGCCCTGCCGGGTTCTGGCCCTCAGCAAAACTGACGCCCAGGCCCGCGCAGACAAGCTGCTTGACCGACTGCGTCTGACACCGTATAGCGATCGCTTTCCGCTGCACCTTTCCGGTGGTCAGCAGCAGCGTGTGGCGATTGCCCGCGCGCTAATGATGGAGCCGCAGGTGTTGCTGTTCGATGAGCCGACCGCCGCGCTTGATCCTGAAATTACCGCACAGATTGTCAGTATCATTCGCGAACTGGCTCAGACCCGCATTACCCAGGTGATTGTGACCCATGAAGTGGAAGTGGCACGTAAAACGGCCAGCCGCGTTGTTTATATGGAGAACGGCCACATTGTGGAACAGGGCGATGCCAGCCGCTTTACACAGCCGCAAACCGAGGCGTTTGCTCACTATCTTTCGCACTAAGTCAGGATGCTAAAAATGAAAAAAATGGTACTTGCTGCACTGCTTGCTGGTTTTAGCCTGAGCGCTACGGCGGCACAGACGATTCGTTTTGCGACCGAAGCCTCTTATCCTCCTTTTGAGTTTGTAGATGCGGACAATCAGATTCAGGGTTTTGATGTCGATCTGGCCAACGCACTGTGTAAAGAGATTGACGCGACCTGCACCTTCACTAATCAGGCGTTCGACAGCCTGATCCCGAGCCTGAAATTCCGTCGCTTTGATGCGGTAATGGCGGGCATGGATATCACGCCGGATCGTGAAAAACAGGTGCTGTTCACCCGGCCTTACTACGACAACTCCGCGCTGTTTGTTGCGCAGAAAGGCAAAGTCGCCAGCGTAGAGGCGCTGAAAGGCAAACGGGTTGGCGTCCAGAATGGCACGACCCATCAGAAATACCTGACTGAGAAACACAGCGAAATCACCATTGTTCCTTACGACAGCTATCAGAATGCGGTGCTGGATCTGAAAAATGGTCGTATTGATGCCGTATTCGGTGACACGGCGGTGGTCAACCAGTGGCTGAAGCAGAATGCGGCGCTGGCTGCCGTCGGCGACAAAGTTACAGACAAAGCCTACTTTGGTACTGGCCTGGGCATTGCGGTGCGCACGGGTAACACCGAGCTGCAGACCAAATTCAATGGCGCACTGGATAAGATTAAAGCGGACGGGACGTACAAAACCATCTACAGCAAATGGTTCCAGCAGTAATCTGTGATGAATGAAATGATGACCCTCGCAAGCGCCGCCGGTATGACCGTCGGCCTTGCTGTTTGTGCTCTCATCGCTGGCCTGGTGCTGGCGATGATTTTCGCTGGCTGGGAGTCACTGCGCCTGAAACCGCTGGCGTGGATGGGCACCGGCCTGGTGACATTAATCCGCGGCCTGCCGGAAATTCTGGTGGTGCTGTTTATCTATTTTGGTGCCTCCCAGCTGCTGCTCACCCTCTCTGACGGTTTCACCCTGAATTTCGGCCTGTTTCAGTTACCGATTCAGGTAGAAATTGAAAACTTCGACGTCAGTCCGTTCCTGTGCGGTGTGATTGCGCTGGCGATGCTCTATGCCGCCTATGCCTCGCAGACGCTGCGCGGCGCCCTGAAAGCAGTGCCAGTCGGTCAGTGGGAGTCGGGTCAGGCGCTGGGCATGAAAAAATCGGCCATCTTTCTCCGGCTAATAATGCCGCAGATGTGGCGTCACGCCCTTCCCGGTCTGGGTAATCAGTGGCTGGTGCTGCTGAAAGATACTGCATTGGTCTCGTTGATCAGCGTCAACGACCTGATGCTGCAAACCAAAAGTATCGCCACCCGCACGCAGGAGCCGTTTACCTGGTTCCTGGTGGCGGCCGCTATCTACTTAGTGATTACGCTGTTCAGCCAGGCGGTGTTACGCCGCATCGAACTGCGCACCACCCGCTTTGAACGGGGGAACAGCTAATGCTGGCCTATCTGCCTGAACTCCTGAAAGGGCTGCACACCAGCCTGACGCTGACGGCGGCCTCACTGGTCGTGGCCCTGCTGCTCGCACTGCTCTTCACCGTGGTACTGTCGCTAAAAACGCCGGTGTTCAACCCGCTGGTAAAAGGGTTTATTACGCTGTTTACCGGCACGCCGCTGCTGGTGCAGATCTTTCTGATCTATTACGGTCCGGGACAGTTTCCCTCTATCCAGCAGATCCCCTGGCTATGGCATTTACTGTCGCAGCCGTGGTTGTGCGCGATGCTGGCGCTGTCGCTGAACAGCGCCGCTTACACCACGCAGCTGTTTTACGGTGCGGTTCGCGCTATTCCCTCCGGGCAGTGGCAATCGTGCTCGGCACTTGGCATGAGCCGCAAAGATACCCTGCGCATTCTGCTACCCTATGCATTTAAACGCGCCCTCTCCTCCTACTCAAATGAAGTGGTGCTGGTGTTTAAAGGCACCTCGCTGGCCTACACCATCACCCTGATGGAAGTGATGGGCCACGGCCAGTTGCTCTATGGCCGCACCTACGACATCACGGTCTATGCCGCGGCAGGTCTGATTTATCTCTGCGTTAATGGTCTGCTGACGCTGATGATGCGACTGATCGAAAAACGCGCACTGGTCTTTGAACGGCGTAACTGATATCCGGGCGAGCCCCTCGCCCTTTTCGCCTGAAAAATCACATCAATTGCATAAAAATTCACTTTATGGCAGGGTATCGCCTTCTCTGGCTGACCACATCACAGGAATTATAAAATGAAAAAATGGATTATTGCCGCTGCGCTGGCTTCGCTTGCGATCACTGCACAGGCAGCAGAAAAGATACGCTTTGCCGCTTCAGCGACCTATCCGCCGTTTGAAACGCTGGATCGAGAAAATAACCTGGTGGGATTTGATATCGACCTGGCTAACGCGCTGTGCCAACAGATGAAAGCGGAGTGCACCTTTACCAACAATGCCTTCGACAGCCTGATCCCGTCACTGAAATTCCGCCGCTATGACGCGGTGATTTCCGGCATGGATATCACCGCTGAGCGCAGCAGGCAGGTCGATTTTACCCAGCCTTATTACGCTAACTCCGCTATCGTCATCGCCCGTAAAGGCCAGTTCAGCAGCTTTGGTGATCTTAAGGGCAAGCGCATCGGCGTTGAGAACGGCACCACTCACCAGAAGTACCTGCAAGATAAGCATCCGGAAGTGAAAGTGGTGGCGTATGACAGCTATCAGAATGCGATTCTGGATTTGAAGAGTCGCCGGCTGGATGGCGTATTTGGCGACAGTGCGGTGGTGAATCAGTGGCTGAAGACCAATGCGGATCTCGCCACTGTCGGTGAACATGTCACGGATGCGGACTATTTTGGCACCGGCCTCGGCATTGCCGTGCGTAAAGGCAATACGGCGCTACGCGATCAATTCAATCAGGCACTGAACGAACTGAAAGCCAACGGCAGCTGGCAGCAGCTTAATCAGAAGTGGTTCCCGGAGTAATAAGCAACAGAGGCAGCTTGGGCTGAGGGAATTAGTGCTGACAGCGGGTTAACAGCGTCAGCACTTCAAAATGGGCTGTGTGCGGGAACATGTCAAACAGCTGCACCTTCGTGACCTCATACGCGCTCAGACGGGCAATATCCTGCGCCATGGTTTGCGGATTACAGCTTGAGTAGAGCAGATAATCCGGGGCCATCTGGCTGAGATAATCACACAGCGCCTCACCCATCCCACGACGCGGCGGATTAACCAGCACCAGCGGCGGCACTGCGTCGCGTCCGGTGGCAAACGCCGCAGAATCCAGCGCCGCAAACTGCACTTTTTCCAGTCCCAGCATCTCAGCGGAACATTGGGCACATTTAATCGCCTCGGCACTGATCTCAATGCCGGTCAGTTCCATCTCCGGTGTCGCGCAGTGCAGACCAAAACCGCCCACGCCGCAGAAGAGATCCCACATGCCGTTGACCGGCAGCGCCCTGACCCAGTCGCGCGCGGTAGCATAGAGTGCGCTGGCAACCTGCGGGTTAGTCTGAAAGAAGCTTTGCGGACGGATCCACAGCGGCACACCATTGAAGTTCTCTGCCAGCGACTGCGCGGGCGTCAGCGCAATCTCCTCTTCGCCCTCCAGAATCGCCATATGTACCGGCTGAATATTGGCAGAGATCACCGCCAGCTGCGGCAGTTGCTGTTGCAGCCACGGCAATGCGGCACGCAGCTGATCCAGCTTCGCGGTCGAGCGCAGGACGAAGCGCAACATCACGCCGCCCTGCTGGTTTTCGGTGATCAGCAGGAATTTGAGTTCGCCGCGTTTGCGCGTCACGTTATAGGGCGTCAGCCCGGCGCGGGCAATAAAGGGCTTAAGTGCAGCAAACACCGGCTGGAAGCTGGCGGGATAGAGCGGGCACTCGCACAGATCGACAGCCTCACCATCCGGCTTGCTAAGACCCAGCACCGGACGCTCGACGCTGCCGCTGACCACCATTTTGGCTTTATTACGAAATGCCTGCTGCGGTGATGTCACGGGCGGCAACCAGGCCGCAACCGGCTGCTCAGCCAGTAATTGTTCCAGCATCGACTGTTTGTCGTTCAACTGATTGGGGTAGGGTTTTTCCAGCCACTGACAGGAGCGGCAACGGTTAGCGTCATAAAGCGCGCAGTGCATGGTAAAGCCTTAACGATCGGGTCGGGCGGAGCGCGATTGTATCACCGCTCCCTGAAAAAAGCGCGACTACTGGCAGGCAGAAACAGCAGCATCAGCACCAGCAGATCGGGAATTTTCTGCGACAGGGTGTGATGGATAATCTGGACGTTATTATCGCCATCAACGCTGAAAATCTCCGGGTAGATCCCGCCCAGTGAGGCGACCAGCATATAGCCCAGTACAATCACCTGCGTCACCACATAGCCCCAGCGTCCACGGTTACTGCCGCGCAGCAGGGTAAAGGCGCAGCGCAGTTCGAACAGGAAAATCAGCTGGCTGGCGATAAAGATGAGCGTAGCGTCCCAGGACTGGGCGCTGCGGTGAACAAAGTTGGCGAGTTCGCTGTAACCCAACTCGTTTGCCAGCATCAGCACGCTCAGGCACCGGGTTGCAATGATGGCAATGCCCGCAACCGTCACCGGCACCGGTGCGCCTGAGCGCGTGGCGCTGCTTTTAAAGATTTCTGACATAGTCCGTGACTCCACCTGATCGAAAAACGGGCCGGCCAGACCGGCCCGTTCATATAGTGGCAAAGGTTACGGATTTCAGCCACGTTTAGCTTTTTGAATATCGCTTAAACGTTGTTTTTCTTCGTGCGCCATCACCCGCCAGGCGATAAAACCGACTAAACCGACCACAAACAGGATTAGCGAAGCCAGCGCATTGATTTCCGGGTTAACGCCGCGTCGCACGGTAGCGAAGATCGCCATCGGCAAAGTGGTGGCACCCGGCCCGGTAACAAAGCTGGCAATCACCAGATCGTCGAGTGACAGGGTAAATGCCAGCAGCCAGCCGGTCACAATAGCGGGCGCTATCATCGGCACAGTAATCACGAAAAAGACCTTTAGCGGCGTTGCGCCTAAATCCATTGCCGCCTCTTCGATTGAGCGGTCCAACTCACGCAGACGCGAGTTAATCACCACCGCAACATAGGCGGTACAGAAGGTAACATGCGCCAGCCAGATGGTCAGCATGCCACGTTCACTCGGCCAGCCAAAGGCATTGCCCATCGCCACAAACAGCAGCAGCAGCGACAGGCCGGTGATCACGTCGGGCATGACCAGCGGCGCGGTCAACATAAAGGCAAACCCGTTATGGCCGCGGAAGCGACCAAAACGCACGATGATCACGGCCGCCAGCGTGCCCAGCACCACCGCCATGGTGGCGGAGAGGCCGGCAATGCTCAGGCTCAGCAGCACCGCGTCAATCATCGCGCTGTCCTGGAACAGCACCCTGTACCAGTGAAATGAGAAGCTATCCCACACCGTCACCAGCGGTGAGCTGTTAAACGAATAAACCACCAGCAGCAGCATCGGTGCATAGAGGAACAGAAAGCAGCAGACCAGAATGCCGGTACGCCAGGGTGAGCGAATGGTTGGCAGATTATTCATGCCTTCTCTCCCATTTCACGGTTTTGATGCTTATGGAACCAGATAATCGGCAGAATCAGGATCAGCAGAATAATTACCGCCAGCGCGGAGGCCACCGGCCAATCGCGGTTGTTAAAGAACTCCTGCCACAGGATACGACCAATCATAATGCTGTCCGGGCCACCCAGCAGTTCAGGGATCACATACTCCCCCACCGCCGGAATAAACACCAGCATCGACCCGGCGATAATGCCGCCTTTAGTCAGCGGTACAATCACGCTGAAAAAGGTCTTCAGCGGACGCGCCCCCAAATCCAGTGAGGCTTCCACCAGCGAGTAGTCGATACGGGTCAGCGCGGTGTAGATTGGCAGCACCATAAACGGCAGATAGCAGTAGACGATACCGATATAGACCGCGGTATTGGTGTAGAGGATCACCAGCGGATGATCGATCACGCCCAGCCACAGCAGGAAGCGGTTCAGAATACCGTTGTTGTTCAGCAGGCCCATCCAGGCGTAGACGCGCACCAGAAACGAGGTCCACGACGGCAGGATCACCAGCAGCAGCAGAATGGTGCGCATCGACGGCTTGCTGTGCGCCACGGCCCAGGCGAGCGGATAGCCAATCAGCAGACAGATGACGGTCGAGATCGCCGCCACTTTCAGCGACTGCAGATAGGCGTCGATGTAGAGCGGGTCGTCGGTCAGCGTCAGGTAGTTGCCGAAATTGAGTACAATGCTGAACTGATCATCAGCCCAGCTCACCAGCTCGGTGTAAGGCGGAATCGCCCGCGCAATGTCCGCAAAGCTGATCTTCAGCACCGTCAGAAACGGTAACAGGAACAACAGCACCAGCCAGACATAAGGCAAGGCAATCACCAGCTTGCGGCCATGCTGCATTTTTACCCGCGTGGCCCAGCGTTGCAGCGGCGTCCCGACCAGTCGGGCGGGTGCTTTAGCGCGTTGAAAAATCTGGCTCATAGCCGCTCCTTAAACCGTCAACACCACGCAGCTGTCGCTTTCCCAACAGAGCCGGACTTCATCACCCCAGGTTGGCAACCCTTTGCGATAGCGATGCGCGTTCTGCAACTGTGCGCTGATCATCTGTCCGCTATGCAGACGGACATGGAAGATAGAGAGATCGCCGAGATAGGCGATGTGGACCACTTCACCGACCGCAAAGTTACAGCCATCGGCAGGCACCTCATCGCACAGCATCACCTTTTCGGGACGCAGCGCGACATGCACCGGCACGTTATCCACCACCGAGACATCGGAGTCGACTTTCAATGGATGCATCAGGCCGGGACTGTCGATTACCAGGCCATCCGCCTGACGTTCTCGCAGTAAGCCTTCGAACACATTAACCGAACCGATAAACTCCGCGCTGTAGCGACTGGTCGGATGCTCATAAATCTCCTCGGGCTCGCCAATCTGCACGAACTTACCACGATTCATAATCGCGATACGTCCCGCCATGGTCATCGCCTCTTCCTGGTCGTGCGTCACCATCACGCAGGTGGCGCCGACCCGCTCCAGAATATCGACCACTTCCAGCTGCATCCTGTCGCGCAGTTTCTTATCCAGTGCGCCCATCGGCTCATCCAGCAGCAGCAGTTTTGGCCGTTTCGCCAGGCTGCGCGCGAGTGCTACACGCTGACGCTGACCACCGGAGAGCTGGTGCGGTTTGCGTTTCGCAAACTCCTGCATATGCACCAGCGCCAGCATTTCGGCGACCCGGCGGGTGATCTCTCCTTTCGGCAGCCGATCCTGTTTCAGACCAAAGGCGATATTCTGCTCTACCGTCATGTGCGGGAACAGCGCGTAGGACTGAAACATCATGTTGATCGGGCGCTGATAGGGGGCAACGTGCGACAAATCCTGACCATCCAGTACAATTTGCCCGCTGGTTGGCGGCTCAAAACCGGCCAGCATGCGCAGCAGCGTTGATTTGCCACAGCCCGATGCGCCCAGCAGGGCGAAGATTTCACCTTTATAAATTGTCAGACTGACATCATCCACAGCGTGCTGGCCGTCAAAGGATTTGGTCAGATTGCGGATCTCCAACAGCGGCGTTAACGCCTTTGCGGTTTTATGTTGAGGACGGGGAATAGCATCGTTCACAAAGGATTCTCTCCGGAGCCAGGCGGAACATGGCGGCAACATCCGCCGCTAAAAATGGCACAACAGAGGCCGACACTGCGCCTCTGCTGCTGATGCGTGACAGGTCAATCCGTTAAGGACGAACTACTTACCACTTTTTACTTTAGTCCATGCGCGGGTACGCACACGATCCAGTTTTGGATCCTGGACTTTCAGCACGAACAATTTCGACATCGCTTCTGGCGTCGGGAAGATGCCCGGGTTGTTGCGCACGTCGGCATTGATCAGCGGCAGCGACGCTTTGTTGCCGTTGGCGTAGTTCATTTTGTTGGAGACATCGGCGATCACTTTCGGATCCATGATGTAGTTCAGCCAGGCGTAAGCACCGTCGAGGTTTTTCGCATCTTTCGGGATCGCCATCATATCGAAGAAGGCCAAAGCCCCCTCCTTCGGCACGCTGTAACCCAGATGCACGCCGTTTTTCGCCGCATCGGCACGGTTTTTCGCCTGCAGAATATCACCCGACCAGCCGATAGCGACGCAGATGTTACCGTTGGCCAGATCGTTGATGTACTGCGATGAATGGAAATAGCGGATATTCGGACGCAGTTTCAGCAACAGGTCTGTGGCCGCACCAGAATACGCTTTGGCATCAGAGGTGTTGGGATCTTTGCCCAGATAGTTGAGTACTGTGGCGAAAATTTCTTCTGGCGCATCCAGGAAAGAGACGCCACAGCTTTTCAGCTTCTCCAGGTTTTCCGGCTTCAGCACCAGATCCCAGCTGTTGACCGGCGCATCGGCGCCCAGTGCGGCTTTGACCTTATCAAGGTTGTAGCCGATACCGGTGGTGCCCCACAGATAAGGAATGGCATATTTGTTCCCCGGATCGTGCTGCGCCACTTTTTCCATCAGCGCCGGATCAAGGTTTTTGTAGTTTGGCAATTTGCTCTTATCCAGCGGCTGGAATACCCCGGACTGCAGCTGACGCGCCAGGAAGCTGGAGGATGGCACCACCACATCATAGCCGGTGCTGCCTGCCATCAGTTTGCCTTCCAGAACTTCGTTGGAGTCAAACACATCGTAGACCACTTTGATGCCGGACTGCTTTTCAAAGTTCGGCACGGTATCTGGCGAAATATAATCGGACCAGTTGTAGACGTGCAGCGTTTTGTCTTCCGCCATGCTGCTGGCCGACGCGGCCATCAGCGCAGCAGCTACCACAGCTGACAGCCATTTCTGACGTGAGTTGAACATATTTTTCCATCCTCCTGAGCGGGTCATTACAACGCTGCAAACCAGAGATCCCTGCATTGCGTTCTGTACAAGACATCAGTGACACAATGAATCATTATTCAGCGGGAGTTTAATAGCAAAATCCTATAGCTGAGGCGCAGTTACGCGCCTATTACAGCCCCGCCAGCATAGCCCCCCCGGTCAGGCTTCACCAGACCCCAGCGTAAAAAACGCCTGAAACCGATATTTTATGCATGTCTGAGCTATGAGGTTCGGCTTTGATGGCATAAACAACGACAAATATCTGGTGATGAAGGGCAAAATGCAGAATAAAAAATTATCGCGGCAGCGGATGCCGGACATAAAAAAGCCGTCTCAGGGACGGCTTAGTGAGTAAGCGGGTCTGGCTAGTGCAACACAGAATGAACGCTGGTCACCGGAACATGCTCTTCTTCTTCACCCACAATCAGCAGATTGTTGGCAAAGGCTTCCAGGATCACCATAGAGATTTGCTCTTCACTCTGTTTCATAAAGTGTGAGAACTGACCAAAGGTTAATCCGGCAGTGGTGATCATTGACTGACAGACAATGAGCTTCGGCAGATTATCATCCTGAATGTCGATAAATGCTTTTACCGTCAGTGAACTGGCATTGATTTGTGACAAATCGCCGACCAGTGGAATCAGCGCCGTCGGCTTCACTTCAGCCAGCGCCGAAAACAGAATGACGTTGTCGACCAGATCGATTTTGGCGTCAAACACCCCATCGAAGTTTTGCATGTGCGGCAGATGAAGTGCCTGACAGGCATCGCATTCGAACCAGGTGATATTTTGCTGATCCAGCCAGCGACGCAGCAGGTCGATATCCGGAACGACAAGAGAATCCATCGTAAAATCCCAGTGGGGTGATAAACAGGCGACTTAGCTTACGGAAAAATGCGCGGCGATGCCACGAAAACTGCTGAAAAGCGCGTGTCAGCCAGCGGTTTTAGGACGGAGGCCGGGGATGGCCTGCTGCTCAATCCGCTCGATCATAAGCCTGGCGATGTTAAGGTCGCTGCTGGTTTCAATGCCTTCAAGACCGGGCGACGCGTTAACTTCCATCACCAGCGGACCACGATGGGCGCGCAGAATATCGACGCCCGCGACTTCCAGTCCGATTGTGGCAACTGCTTTCACTGCTATCTGCCGCTCCTGTTGCGTAATGACCACCGGATTAGCTTTGCCGCCGCGATGCAAATTAGAGCGGAAATCACCCTCTTTAGCCACCCGCTCAATCGCTGCCACCACCTGATTGCCGATCACCAGACAGCGAATATCACGACCCTGGGCTTCTTTAATAAACTCCTGCACCAGAATATGGGCATTCAGGCCGCGAAAGGCATCAATAACACTTTCCGCCGCCTGCCGCGTTTCTGCCAGCACCACGCCAATGCCCTGGGTACCTTCCACCAGCTTGACCACCAGCGGCGCGCCGCCAACCATGGCGATCAGATCGTCGGTGTCATCGGGCGAAGAGGCAAAGCCGGTGACCGGCATGTCGATACCTTCCCGTGCCAGCAACTGCAACGAGCGCAATTTATCACGGGTGCGGGTAATGGCGGCGGACGCATTCAGCGGATAGCTGCCGCACATCTCAAACTGTCGCAGTACAGCCATGCCATAAAAGGTCATGGCGTTGCCGATACGCGGGATAACTGCATCAAAATGGCCCAGCGGTTCACCACAATAGTGAACGGCCGGTGAGGCGGGATTGATATTCATGTAGCAGGAGAGCGGATCGATAATTTGAACCTCATGTCCGCGCAAGGCAGCCTCGTCACGCAGTCGCCGACTGGAGTAGAGGGTCTCATCACATGACAGGATCGCTATCTTCATCGCTGCTCACCCTTTCTGGCTTAACGCGTGGCCCAGCCCTGCTGATGCAGATAATCGAGCATAAACGGACGCGTCTCTTTTATGATCAGCCGCTGGATCAGCTCGCTCCAGGTTTCGCTCCGCTGGTTGCTGTCACGCTGCTGATAATAGAGTTCCGTGCGGCTATCGTATTCCGCCAGTACCGCCGGGTTCAGCGGCTGATAGCGGTTCTCATGCACCAGCATCGCGTGCGGCATACGCGGTTTGACGTCCGGCTTTGACTCCGGATGGCCCAGGCAAAAACCAAACAACGGCAGAACAAATTTCGGCAGGCCCAGCAGTTCGGTCACTTCCGCGATGCTGTTACGGATTCCGCCGATAAAGACGCCGCCCAGATCCAGCGATTCGGCTGCGACCATGGCATTCTGACCCATCAGCGCGGTGTCAACGCAGCCCAGCAGCAACTGCTCGGCACGACCCAGCTGCGCATCGGGGCAAATCTGCAGGTGGCGATTAAAGTCAGCGCAGAAGATCCAGAACTCAGCCGCATCTGCGACCCAGGTCTGTCCGCCTGTCAACGTCACCAGCTTATCGCGCAGCGCTTTGTCGGTGATACGGATAATAGAGGAGCACTGTAAAAAGCTGGATGTGGACGCCGATTGCGCCGCAGTAATAATCGCTTCACGCTGGGCTTCGCTGACCGGCTGGTCAGTAAAAGCGCGGATTGAACGGTGACTGCACAATAAATCAATGGTCGGTGTCATAAAGTCTCCAGCAACATTATTTTCTTTTGTCAATCTGGTTAAAAAGCTGTGGTGCTATCGCTTTCGCGGTGCGCCACATTAACAGCCAGGCAGCAGGCAGCATCAGAACAATGCCAGCGATGAACAGCATGGTGGCCAGCGTTCTGGCATCAGCCTGATCTGGCAGCGGCAGCCAGTGGTTGATCAGCAGCAGCGCACCCAGTATCAACAGGCCGCCCGCCGCCTCCAGCACCACGATAAACCGGGGTAATCTGGCCACACTCTGCATCACATTCTCCTGCCCTTAGCGGATTACTGAGCGTCAATTATGGTCAACAACCCAAAAATTGCGCGGGTTACACGGGCTGCCGTCGTGAAAAAGCCCTTGTTTCAGACGCTTCCTGAACGGCGGCAATAGCGTGCGGGCATCAGACTAACAGGCAAATCCTGCTTTCATTAAGCGATACGAGCGGGCATCATGGTTGCCATTCTCTGTTTTATTGTGTGATACGCATCACATAATAGCCGCTGAAAGGAGTTTTCAATGATTACTGTTATTTTTGGTCGCCCGGGATGTCCCTACTGTGTTCGTGCCCATGAACTGGCCGACAAGTTGACCGCTGAGCGCGATGATTTTAGTTATCAGTATGTCGATATTCAGGCAGCAGGGATTACCAAAGCCGATCTGGAAGCCAGCGCCGGTAAACCGGTCAGCACCGTGCCACAGATTTTTGTGGACGAAAAACATATTGGTGGCTACACCGAGTTTGCCGCCTGGACCAAAGAGAATCTGGGATTTGTCGCATAAGCGCTGATGGCTGGAATGAAAAAGGCGAGACAGGATTTTCCTGTCTCGCCTTTTTGCTCTCTGCCTGACTCCCGTCGCCCGGCACAGTTTAGTTGAGTGACGCCATCACAATCTGCATCAACCGCACCAGCAAGGCCCCGCACCCCGCCCAGAACAGCGCGCTGAGGCTCCAGGCAGCCAAAAAAAGCGCGCTGCTATGGATAAACAGGCTGTTATTTAACACCAGGACTGCCAGTAGTGTTCCCCATAATCCCATTAGCAGAGTGCTTTTTAACGGGCTTTCCACCTGTAACAGGGCCATCAGAATACCGGGCAACATAAATAGCAGTAATTCAGGCTGACCACGAAGCGGGCCGGGACCGACCTGCCAGAAATGACAAGTAAAGACGAACACCAGACTGTACAACACTACGCCGCACAGGCGGGTAGTCCAGAGATAAGAACGCTGCGGCATACCACCCCACTGATTAAAAGTAACTCTGACAATAACCTGCTGATAACCCTGCTGCGTTCAGATAGAAATAAAAAGAAACAGTTCGTTGTTGCAACGAATGAAAACAGCCAATGGCTGAGGAAGATATTTGTGATTAGAATAGCGCCGCGGTAAAGGTTCCATTTGCCGTGTTGATTCAACAGCACCTCAACGGCTTGCTCACGATAACGAAAAACAGGCCACTCTTCAACAGGTTACACGTAAACAAGAAGTTAAACAGTGAATATTAACGTCGCAGGATTGTTAAGCGGAAATGACATTTTGTTATTATTTGTCGTTTTAGCACTCGGCCTTTGTCTGGGTAAGTTGCGTCTTGGCTCAGTTCAGCTTGGAAATTCGATTGGCGTATTAGTGGTTTCGCTCTTATTAGGCCAGCAGCACTTCGCAATTGATACCGGTGCTTTGAGTCTGGGTTTTATGCTGTTTATTTTTTGTGTTGGCGTTGAAGCCGGCCCCAACTTTTTTTCCATTTTCTTTCGCGATGGCAAAAACTATTTCATGCTCGCCATTGTTATGGTGGTCAGCGCGCTGTTACTGGCACTGGGGCTCGGCAAACTCTTTAACTGGGATATTGGTCTCACCGCCGGCATGCTGGCAGGATCGATGACCTCAACACCGGTGCTGGTCGGGGCGGGCGATACCCTGCGGCAAAGCATTAGCGATCCAAAGCAGCTTGGGGTGATGCAGGATCAGCTCAGCCTCGGCTATGCCGTTACCTATCTGATAGGCCTGGTCAGCCTGATTTTCGGCGCACGTTACCTTCCTCGTCTGCAACATCAGGATTTGCCCACCTGCGCCCAGCAGATCGCCCGGGAACGTGGTCTGGATGCGGACAGCCAGCGCAAAGTCTTTCTGCCGGTGATCCGCGCCTATCGCGTGGGGGCGGAGCTGGTAGCGTGGAGCGGCGGCAAAAACCTGCGCGAACTGGGCATCTATCGTCAGACCGGGTGCTACATTGAGCGCATTCGCCGCAACGGTATTCTCGCCAGTCCCGATGGTGATGCAGTGTTGCAGCTTGGTGATGATATCTCGCTGGTGGGCTATCCCGATGCACACGCCCGGCTCGATCCGAGCTTCCGCAACGGCAAAGAGGTGTTCGATCGCGACCTGCTGGATATGCGCATCGTCACCGAAGAGATTGTGGTGAAAAACCATAACGCGGTAAACAAACGCCTCAGCAAGTTAAACCTTACCGATCATGGCTGTTTCCTGAACCGGGTCATCCGCAGTCAGATTGAGATGCCGATTGACGACAGCATCATGCTGAACAAAGGTGATGTGCTGCAGGTCAGCGGCGAGGCACGACGGGTCAAAAGCGTGGCGGATCGCATTGGCTTTATCGCGATTCACAGTCAGATGACCGATCTCTTAGCGTTCTGCGCCTTCTTTATCGTGGGTCTGATGATTGGTCTGATCACCTTCCAGTTCAGCAATTTCAGTTTTGGTATTGGTAACGCAGCGGGCCTGCTGTTCGCCGGTATCATGCTCGGCTTCCTGCGCGCCAACCATCCAACCTTTGGTTATATTCCACAGGGCGCGCTCACCATGGTGAAAGAGTTCGGGCTGATGGTGTTTATGGCGGGCGTAGGATTAAGCGCCGGCAGCGGGATTAATCACGGCCTGAGCAGCGATGGCGCGCTGATGCTACTGTGCGGCCTGCTGGTCAGCCTGGTTCCGGTAATCATCTGCTATCTGTTTGGGGCCTATGTATTGCGGATGAACCGCGCCCTGTTGTTTGGTGCCATTATGGGTGCGCGCACCTGCGCACCGGCTATGGAGATCATCAGTGATACGGCACGCAGCAATATTCCGGCGCTGGGCTACGCCGGCACCTATGCCATCGCCAACGTGTTACTGACGCTGGCGGGGACGCTGATTGTGATTGTCTGGCCGATATTGCCCCTATAAAATTTTTTTACCTGCGTCCAGAACTTTATTGTTAAGGGATAGTCATAATAAGTGCCACTGCTTTTCTTTGAAATCCCCAAATTGTGGAGCCCGCTGGTCTTTTTCCCGGCGGGTTTTTTTATGTCCTTTTTTTCTCCTTGCCCGCCATCACGCACCTGAATCGCGTCTGCAAGCGTCATAAAACTTAAACCGTTGCACAACTCATCATCAGATTAAGAGCCCTGCTATGGACGAATTGCACCCTAAAAAGCAGGATGAACCGCTATTGAGTTAGCCATTTGTGCTGACTGATTGGGTGAGCGCCCTATCACTGTCACTGACTGTTTTTTTGCCGCTGTTATCGGGCCAGGCTGGCGGGATGCTGCCAGCTGAGGTTAACCGGACTGTCTGCTGAGGAATTCATCCCGAAATGGAAGAGCTGAACCACTCACTGTTTGTTGCCATCAATGCCACACCGGCGTCACCCGCCTGGTTACTGCAATTGGCGACCTTCATCGCCAAAGATCTGATCGCCATCGTGCCGCTGTTAATCGTAGCAATGTGGTTGTGGGGGCCGCGCGATCAGGTCTCTTCGCAGCGGGTACTGGTGCTGAAAACCGGCATAGCGCTACTCTATGCCCTGGCGATCTCCTGGTGTGTCGGCCATCTGTTGCCGCATCCCCGCCCCTTCGCCATTGGTTTCGGTTATCAGTTCCTGCATCACGCCGCCGATGACTCTTATCCCAGTGATCATGGCACCACGATATTTACCTTTGCCCTGGCCTTTATCTTCTGGCATCGCCTCTGGTCAGGTGTGGTTCTGATGGTGACGGGTTGTGCTATCGCCTGGTCGCGGGTCTACCTGGGCGTTCACTGGCCAATGGATATGCTGGGCGGGTTCCTGGTGGGTCTGCTGAGCTGTCTGGCTTCGCATCTGGCGTGGCAGTTCTATGGCGAGCGAATGCTGACGGTGATCAATCCACTCTATCGTGCGCTGTTTGCCGTGCCGATTCGCAAAGGCTGGACGCAGGATTAAAATAAGTGTCTGCTCATAAGCCTGAATCAGGCTCTACAGCAACGGATAAACTTAACGCGAAGGGAACACGGGCAGAAGAGGAAAGCGTCGCGCCAGGGATGACGGCTTTTGCGTCTTTCCGATCTGACCGTGTTCCCTCGGCAGGCGCGATATCACCGCTATGAGAAGCATGAATCAACAACCCAGGGACACATCAGCGTCCCTGCTTACTTATGAAAACCACTTCCCGAACCAGCCATTGAATTTCATCATCACGAAATCAATCACCCGGCTGAAGAAGCCGCCTTCCTGCACATCCTGCATCACCACCAGCGGCCGCTGTTCAATGGTTTTCCCGTCCAGCTGGAAATCGATGGTGCCGACCACCTGATTCTTCTTCAGCGGAGCTTCCAGCTGCGGCGCGTTGAGCCTGAAACTCGCCTTCAGATTCTTCATCTGCCCTTTAGGGATGGTCAGCGCGGCATCTTTTGCCACGCCCAGATTGACCTGGCTGCGATCACCGAACCAGACCCGCTGCTGCGCAAACGGCGCATCCGCTTTAATCGGCGTGACCGTTTCAAAGAAACGGAAGCCCCACGTCAGCAGCTTTTCACTTTCGCGGAAACGAATCGCATCGCTGCGAGTGCCAAGCACCACCGAGATCAGACGCATATCGCCTTCGGTCGCTGAAGCGACCAGGTTATTCCCCGCGCCGGAGGTATGGCCGGTTTTCACACCATCGACCTTGAGGTTGGTGCTCCACAGCAGACGGTTGCGGTTGATCTGGCGAATATTGTTGAAGGTAAACTCTTTCTCTTTATTCAGCGCGTACTCTTCGGGCACATCGCGGATCAGCGCCTGAGCAATCAGCGCCATGTCACGCGCGGTGCTGTATTGCCCTTCTGCATCCAGACCATGCACCGTCATAAAGTGGGTGTTCTGAAGTCCCAGCGCCTTCACGTAGTTGTTCATCAGGCCGATAAACGAGTCCTGACTGCCCGCCACATAGTCCGCCAGGGCAATACAGGCGTCATTGCCGGACTGGATTACGATACCTTTATTCAACTCATGCACCGGAATACGATCGCCCGGCTTAAGGAACATCAGTGAGGAGCCGCGCAGCTTAGGATTGCCTGTCGCCCAGGCATCCTGTCCAACGGTTACCAGGTCATCCGGTTTGATTTTGCCCGCTTTAATTGCCTGACCGACCACGTAGCTGGTCATCATTTTAGTCAGACTGGCGGGATCGAGACGCTGATCGGCACTGGATTCGGTTAACACTTTACCGCTGGCGTAGTCGATCAGAATCCACGCTTTAGCATCAATGCCTGGCGCGGCGGGAGCCTGCTCAGCAAAAACGCTGACGGGGGCAAGAATCAGTAATGAGGTGGCAGCAAGGTGCCGCAGGCGAGAAGTGAAGCGAGTGTTTGTCATGGGCTTGGCCGGATTGTCCTTGTTAGATCGAAATTCCAGGGGCAGAAAATTCTCACTCAAACGCTAACGCTTGACGGCAGCGAAAAAAACCGTCGAATCGTAAAGTTTTTTAGAGTTTAGTCGAGTAACCCTGGTAAAGGCAGCGCGCGCGTGCCGCTTTTCCCCGATTCTATCGCCATCAAAACTGCGTGAAATTCCGATTTTTCGCAGAAGAGTTAAGCCCGTCACAAATATCAGTTAACCTGAACGCCAGTCAGCCGAGGAGACCGACCATGGACTTAGCCCTTTTTGATCTGGATGAAACACTGATTTGTGAAGACAGCACCAGCCTGTGGCTACGCTGGCTGGTATCACAGGGATTCGCTCCCACCGAACTGATCGATCAGGAACAGGCTTTAATGAGCCAGTACTATGCCGGTACGCTGTCGATTGAAGAGTATATGAATAAAACGCTTTCTCCCCTGGCGGGTATGGCCACCCTGACCGTTGAAGGCTGGGTGCGCCGCTTCATTCACCGCGACATTATGCCACGCGTCTTTCCTGCGGCACGTGAGCGGATTGAGTGGCACCGGGCGCGAGGCGACAAAGTGATGATTATCTCCGCCAGCGGCGAGCATCTGGTGGTGCCCATTGCCGAAAAGCTGGGTGCCTGCGGCGCACTGGCGATTGGCGTTGAAATCGTGGATGAGCGCTACAGCGGTAACACCTACGGCACCATGACCTACAAAGAGGGCAAAGTGACCCGGCTGGGGGACTGGAAAGCGCTGCAGCAGGACGAGACCTTTAACCACACCTGGGCCTACAGCGATTCGATGAACGACCTGCCGTTACTGGAACAGGCCGATCATGCCCATGTTATCAACCCTGACGAACAGCTGCACCAGGAAGCGCTAAATCGCGGATGGCAGGTTTATCACTGGGCGCGCTGATTCAGCCGCGGGACGCGCCAGTGTCCTGCGCTAATCCCACCTTCAGCAACTTGCCGTTGGCCTCATCGGTCAGCACATAGAGATAGCCATCTGGCCCCTGTCGCACATCCCGAATCCGTGCCTTCTGATCGCCGAGCAGGCGCTGCTCTTCCACCACTTTCTCGCCGTTGATACTCAGGCGAATCAGGTTTTTCTCTTTCAGTGCGCCGATAAATACCGAATTCTTCCACTGCGGAAAACGGGCGCTGTTATAAAACGCCATGCCGCTGATGGCCGGAGAATCCTTCCAGTGATAAAGCGGCTGTTCGGTGCCAGCGACATATGTGCCCTTTGACTCCGGCACTTTGTCGCCGCTGTAGTCAATGCCATAGGTCGCCAGCGGCCAGCCGTAATTCTTGCCCCGTCCTATAATATTGACTTCATCGCCGCCGCGCGGGCCATGCTCATTTTCCCATATCATGCCGGTCCACGGGTTACGCGCCAGTCCCTGCGGATTACGCAGGCCATAGGCCCAGATCTCTGGTCGTGCGCCGCGCTGCTTCACAAACGGATTATCGTCTGGCACGCTGCCATCGGCGTTGAGCCGCAGCAGTTTGCCCTGCAGCTTATCGAGGTCCTGCGCTGCGCTGCTGACAAAATTATCGCCGAAAGCGATCCAGAGGTAGCCCTGGGTATCAAATGCCAGCCGGGTACCGATATTGTTGCCGCTGGAGAGCATCGGCGTCTGCCGAATCACTTCCCGGAAATTAGTGAGTTGCCGGTTATCCGGACTCAGCCTCCCGACACCCACGACTGCACCCGCTTTGCCGCTGCTATTCGCCTCCGTGTAACTGAGCCAGACGCGACGGCTGGTTGCAAAATCGGGTGCCAGTACCACGTCCAGCAGGCCACTCTGCCGTTCTGCCCAGACCTTTGGCACCCCGTTGATCGGCTGCGACAGGCCGCTCTGCGGGCTCCAGCTGCGTAGCTGACCGCTACGTTCGGTAATCAGCAGCGTTTTATTGTCGGGCAGAAAGGCAACCGACCATGGATGTTGTAACTTATCTTGTAATACCTCGACCTGCAGGTCGGCGGCAAACAGCGGCGAGGCGCATAACAACGCGCCGCCGAGCACCAGAGAAGTCGAAAAACGGGACATAAGGTTCTCCTGACGGGATAGCGTGCTCTTAAGCGTAGTCATCCGCTGCGTGGTGAACCTGAGGATTTACAAAAGATTAAACAGGGCGACAAGGATGTGCCGCCCTGAAAGGTTATGGCGCGTTGAAACTTACCGTATCGCGAACCAGCGTATCGATACCCGGCTTCAGGTCATCAAAGGTGATTGGCGAGGCGCTGTGGCTGACCGTTTTGCCAAAGGCTTTCCGCACGGCCCGGATCAACGGTTTGCCGGTCACGGCATCGCTGGCTTCCACCTCCGGAAACAGTTCACCGTTCTGAGCAGGGTTCGGCCATCTGGAATGTCATCGTGGTGAACACGGATGGCTTCATCCACGGGGGCGCGCCCCGCTCAGCGCTGACTGGCGTTATCAACCGCCCGGATGAGCAGTGGAAACGCGCTGCCTACAACATGGACGGAAAGAAGGTATGAGGCTGAGAACACTTTTCCCCTGCTGATGCGGGTTATGGTCAGCGGCTGCCGCGCGGGTGAGGCACAGACACCGGAAGAAACCGGCGAAATGCCTTACCGTGAGGTCGGTTTTGCATTTTTCACACCCAGGGCTTTACCGGCGATCGTGACAAAAGCGCTGCTTATCGACAACGAGAAAGTGATTTTCGCCTTTCGGACGCTGGAGAGTACGCAAAGCGATCCCGGGGTGGTTAGCACCTGGAACAGCAGAACAGGTGATGGGGGCATTCAGTTCAACAAGGTCCGACATCCGCCCGCACAAATGCTCTTCTGCCGGGATTCAGTTATCGCTAAAAAGAGCTGCGAGACGCGTATTACCTTTTCGTCGTCACGCCGGGATGCAATGTCAACGCCAGCCGGCAAGGACCGGGGAGGAAATGCCGCCGGGTATAAGACATTGCTGTTCGGATTAGCAAGAAGGTAAAGTCCGCATCTGGCTTCAGAACAGTGCACGGGTCGCCATGACCGGGGAAATGCTGAAAATAGGCGCTGTTTTAAGGGTTATCTGTGCAGATGCTCGGGAAATACCCGCTGCATAACGCAGCGGGTGAAAAGCATTACTCGAAACTGGCATCGGGATTTTCAGACAGGGTGATGAACTGCTTGCCACCCTGGGTAAGCGCCATGATTGTGCCGCTTTCGATATCGTAAACCCAGCCGTGCAGACGCAGCTTACCGTTACGCAGCGCGACCGAGACAGAAGGATGGGTTTTCATGTTGTTGAGCTGCGCGATAACGTTCTCTTTGACCATTTCGTTCAGCTTTTTCTCTGGCGAGTCATATTCACGCTGCTCTACCACCGCTTTTGCCGCATCGGCGTAGCGAAGCCAGTGCTCAACCGCAGGCATGGTATCCATGCAGGCACAAGAAGCGATGGCGTTCATGGCGCCGCAGTTGGAGTGACCACAGATGATGATGTCGGAGACACCTAGCGCCACCACGGCATATTCAATGGTGGCGGACACACCGCCAGGCTCCGGGCCAAATGAGGGAACAATGTTGCCCGCATTGCGGATAACGAACAGCTCTCCTGGCTCCTGCTGCGTCACCAGTTCAGGCACCAGACGGCTGTCTGAGCAGGAGATGAACAGCGCTTTCGGATTTTGATTAGACGCCAGGCTTTTGAAAAGATCCTTCCTTTCAGGAAACACATTCTGCTGGAAATTCAGAAATCCGTTGATGATCTCTTTCATTATTTAGCTCTCACATTATCCATTTCATTACCTGAGGGGCATAGCCCCCTCAGTGGGTTTGCTCGTTTATTATTAATGAAAACAAGTGAATATCAACCCGCGTTTTTCAGTCAGCCCCGAAACGTCGCCATTGTCAGCGTTTCGCTTACTCAACCTCCGTTTGCGGGAAATACCATTTCTTTTTACAGGACGGTCAGTTACTGGAAAGTGCAGGCTTAAAACAGCCCGTTTTTTTGCCGGTGGCATGACTCGTATTTTACGCGTTTTTTCATTACTTTACGTCGCCTGCCCCTTCGAAGAAAAGTTTTCTCATCTGCGGCTGTCGGACGTTAAGTCACCCGCATCGCGGGTTTTTGCCGTCAATGAAAATGGGAGAAAGGATAAAGCAAGAGAGGGTGATCAAACCAGAGCGGCAGCAGGCTTATCGGCTGCCGGAAGAACAGGGTTTAGCCTTTAACCGTACTGCTGCTGATGCGATTTTTTACGTTGCAGATAGTCCTCATCTGCACGAAGCCTGTCCCAGTAAGTTTTGAAAATGGCCGCCGCAGCGGCCTTTTCCTCATTCACGCCACGCGGTAACTCCTTGCCGCCTGCATCATATTTTCGCCCGCCCTTATGATTGCTGTACCGACGCGCACGGGTATATCCCATCTGAATAAATTTACGCGCCATATCCATGCCGACAAAATCGTCCTGACGCCGGTACTCCTCAAACAGCGCCATGATTTTTTCTGCTGACTCTTCGGCAATGGGAACGGTACGAAAACGCCAGTGTGGCAGGATTTCGCTTTTGTAAGGCTCGACCATCAACACACCCTGCTCGCCACGCCCAACCTGATAACGCTCGGGATGCTGGCGAAAGTCGATAGTGCTGAAGTCCTGATCATAATCGAAAGGTTTCATCTCTTTAGTTTAGGATCAAGTGCGTCGCGCAGCCCGTCTCCAAGTAAATTAAATGCCAGAACGGTAAAGAAAATAGCCAGGCTGGGGAAAATCGCCACATGAGGCGCAATCACCATGTCGGCCCGTGCTTCATTCAGCATGGCACCCCACTCCGGCGTTGGCGGTTGTGCGCCTAGCCCCAGAAACGACAGGCTGGCTGCGGTGATGATTGAGGTGCCGACCCGCATGGTGAAATAGACCACAATTGGCGATACCGTACCGGGAAGGATATGCCGCATCAGAATAGTCCAGTCAGACGCGCCGATGCTACGAGCCGACTCAATGTAAGTCTGTTGCTTCAGTACCAGCGTATTGCCGCGCACCAGGCGAGCAAAAGCCGGGATACTGAAAATGGCCACCGCCACAATCACATTGCTCATGCCACTGCCCATAATGGCCACCACCGCAATGGCCAGCAGAATGCCGGGAAAGGCAAACAGCACATCACAGATGCGCATGGTGATGCGGTCCCACCAGCCTTCGTAATACCCGGCTAACAGCCCAAACAGGGTGCCAATCAGTGCGCCAAGTACCACTGAAAAGAAGCCCGCAATCAGGGAAATACGCGTCCCGACCAGTACCCGGCTGAAGATGTCGCGTCCCAGCGAATCAACACCAAACAGATGCATCAGCGATGGGCCGTCGTTTAGCCGGTCATAATCGAAATAGTTCTCTGCGTCGAACGGGGCAATCCATGGGGCGATGACCGCCAGCACAATCAGCACCAGCACAAACAACCCGGCCATCAGCGCCACCGGCTGACGCCTGAAACGCCGCCAGAACTCACGCCACGGCGTGCGTACCCGGTTTTCCGCAATCAGCGGCATCGTTTTCAGTGCCGCTTCACGTCGCCAGTTTCTCATCGCGACTCCTTAAAGCGAATAGCGGGATTGATCACCGCATAGAGCATGTCGACAAACAGATTGATAAGAATAAACTCCAGTGAAAACAGGAGTACTTCTGCCTGAATAACCGGATAGTCGCGCATCGTTACGGAGTCGACCAGCAGACGACCCAGTCCCGGCCAGTTAAACACCACCTCAACCACGATCGATCCACCCAGCAGAAAACCAAACTGCAGTCCCATCATCGTCACCACCGGGATCATGGCGTTGCGCAGGCCATGCTTCACCACCACCAGCGACTCACGCACCCCTTTGGCTCGGGCGGTTCGCATGTAATCTTCCTGCATCACTTCCACGAATGAAGCGCGGGTAAAGCGCGCCATCACCGCCGCCACCGCCGCACCCAAGGTAATCGAGGGCAGAATGTAATGTTTCCAGCTCTCTGCACCGACGGTTGGCAACCATCCCAGCTCAACTGAGAAGACCTGCATCAGCAGCATACCCAACGCAAAGGCAGGAAATGAAATGCCCGACACCGCCAGCGTCATCCCTAGCCGATCGGGCCAGCGGTTTCGCCAGACGGCCGAGACAATGCCGATTGCCATGCCAAAAATCACCGCCCAGATCATGCTGGCCAGCGTCAGCCACAGGGTCGGCATAAAGCGTGAGGCGATCTCATCCGCTACTGGCCGCTTCGAGACCATCGACTGACCGAAATCGCCCTGCAGCGCATTCAGAATAAAGTGCCAGAACTGCTGCGGCAGCGGCAGATCCAGCCCCAGCTCCTGACGCACCAGCGCCACCACCGAAGCATCCGCTTCCGGCCCGGCGATCAGGCGTGCCGGGTCGCCCGGCAGCAGGTGAACAAACAGGAACACCAGCACCGCCACAATCAGCAGCGTGGGGATCAGCCCAAATAGTCGTTTGAGAAAATAGTTAAACATGCAACATCCTGCAGCTGCGGCCAGCCTCGCGGGCTGGCTGGCTCCGTTACTTCAGAGTTGCCTCATCGAAATTGAATGAGGTATCGGGCATCACATAAAAACCGCTGAGGTTTTTGCTATTGGCAGAAACCAGCTGCTCAACCACCAGTGGGATCCACGGATGATCCTGCCAGATGGTATCCTGCGCATCTTTATAGAGACGCGCTTTCTCTGCACGGTCGGTGGTTTTCAGCGCATCAGCCAGATCTTTATCGACCTTAGGATTGCTGTAAAACGCGGTGTTGAAAATCGCCGGTGGCCAGGCCGCGGTGGCAAACAGTGGCGTCAGCGCCCAGTCCGCTTCACCCGTTGAGGCGGACCAGCCGGTGTAGAACATGCGCACGCCGCTCTCTTTCTGGCCTTTGCCTTCCACTTCAGCAGCACGCTGACCCGCATCCATCGCCGTAACGTTAACTTTCACGCCAACCTGCGCCAGCTGCTGCTGGGTGAACTGCAACACTTTCTGCGCGGTGCTGTGGTTGTGTGACGACCAGAGCGTAGTTTCAAATCCGTTCGGGTAGCCCGCCTCTTTCAGCAATGCTTTCGCTTTAGCCGGATCGTAGCTGATGGCCGGATAGGTCTGGGCGAAGTCGATGGTGGGCGGCACGATGCCGGTGGCGGGCGTGGCGTAACCGGAGAACGCCACTTTCGCCAGCGCCTGACGGTTAATGGCATACTCCAGCGCTTCACGCACCTTCGGGTTATCAAACGGCTTCTGGGTCACGTTAAGACTGATGTAACGCTGCATAATGGATGGCGTGGTTACCACAGCCAGCTTGCTGTTCTTCTCCAGCAGTTTTGCCTGCTCATAAGGCACCGGGAAAGCAAAGTTCGCTTCGCCGGTCTGCAGCATTGCTGCACGGGTGTTGTTGTCCACCACCGGTCGCCAGGTAATGCTGTCCAGCTTCGGGTAACCCGACTTCCAGTAGCCGTCCCACTTCTTCACCTTCACAAAATCGGTCTGGTTCCAGGTTTCAAACACAAACGGGCCGGTTCCCACCGGATGGAAACCGATCTCCTTGCCATATTTTTTCAATGCGGTGGGCGAAATCATCGCTGCCGCCGGATGAGCCAGGTTGTTGATAAAGGCGGAGAACGGCTCTTTCAGCGTTACTTTCACCGTGGTCGGATCCACCACTTCGGTGCTGGCAATATGTTTAAACAGGTTGTAGCGTTTGAGATGGTTGTCCGGGTTGCTGGCGCGATCAAGGTTGACCTTTACCGCTTCAGCATTGAAGTCTGTGCCATCCTGGAATTTAACGCCGGAGCGCAGCTTGATGGTGTAAGTCAGTCCGTCGGCGCTGGCCTGATAGCTCTCTGCCAGCACGTTAGTCAGTTTCATATCCTTATCGAAGCCAAACAGGCCCTGATAGAAGGATTTCGCCACCGCCTGCGACAGCGTGTCGTTGGCGTCATAGGGATCGAGGGTGGTGAAATTGGACGCGACGGCAATCACCGCATCCTGTGCTGCCCAGGCGGGCAATGTGATTGCGCTGCTTAACACGCCAGCTGCCAGTAACCCTTTACGCATCGTAATCTGCATCTTTTTCTCCTGTAATCCCTGTCGGGTTGGTCGCCGGGGCGACATCTTCACTGTTCAGGTCGCGCTGATAACGTGGCGGGCGACGAAATGGCCCGGTGCCACCTCCATCAACGGTGCCACTTCAGGTTCATCCCCTAACGCATGAATCGGGCTGGGGATCTCATCGACCAGTAAGGCTCGTTCACGACGTCGGTGAGCCGGATCGGCTACCGGCACCGCTGCCATGAGTTTTCGGGTGTAGGGATGCTGAGGCTGTTCAAACACCGCCTGACGTGGCCCCATCTCGACAATCTGGCCGAGATACATCACCGCCACGCGGTGGCTGATACGCTCCACCACCGCCATATCGTGAGAAATAAACAGGAAAGCGATGCCAAACTCGCGCTGCAGGTCGAGCATCAGATTAATAATTTGCGCCTGAATCGAGACGTCCAGCGCCGAGACGGATTCATCAGCGATGACCACTTTGGGATTCAGCGCCAGCGCACGAGCAATACAGATGCGCTGACGCTGCCCGCCAGAAAATTCATGCGGATAGCGCTGAGCATGTTCCGGCAGCAGACCCACTTTATCCAGCAGCCAGGCGACGCGCTGCTCCGCCGCGCGACGCGGCATCGCCTTATGGACCAGCAGCGGCTCCATAATCGAGAAGCCGACCGTCAGCCGGGGATCAAGAGAGGCATAGGGATCCTGGAAAATAAACTGAATGTCGCGCCGCAAATGCGCCAGCGCGCCACCAGAGAGAAGGTCTATCCGCTGTCCGTCAAACGTCAGGGTTCCCCCCTGACTGGCAACCAGCTTCAGCAGTGACCGCCCCGTGGTCGACTTACCACAGCCAGACTCTCCCACCAGCGCCAGCGTCTCACCGGCATAGAGATCAAAACTGACTTTTTCCACCGCATGAACCCGGCTTTTAACGCGATTCAGCAGGCCGCCGCGCATATCAAAGCGGGTAACCAGATCGCGCACCTGCAAAATGGGTGGTTGCAGGCGACGTACCGTATCCTGTGGCATGTCGTCAGTCGCGTTGCTGTGTAGCAGCGGGAATTTGGCCGGTAAAGGCTGCCCCTGCATCGAGCCGAGCTTTGGCACGGCCGTCAGCAGCGCCTGGGTATAGGGATGCTGCGGTGCGCTAAACAGCCCGGCTACCGGTGCATTTTCCACCACTTCGCCGCGATACATCACCTGAACCCGATCGGCCATTTCGGCGACCACGCCCATATCGTGAGTGATAAAAATCACGCCCATCTGCATCTCTTTTTGCAACACGCGGATAAGTTGCAGAATCTGCGCCTGAATAGTGACGTCGAGCGCGGTGGTCGGCTCATCGGCAATCAGTAATGCCGGTTTGCAGCAGAGTGCCATCGCGATCATCACGCGCTGGCGCATCCCGCCCGACAGCTGATGCGGAAAGCGGGATAATGCATTTTGTGCATCGGGAATTCGCACCAGATCCAGCATCCGACGCGCCTCGGCCAGCGCCCCGGCGTGGCTCAGGCCCTGATGCAGACGAATTGATTCAGCGATCTGCTCGCCTACGGAGAAGACTGGATTCAGTGAGGTCATCGGCTCCTGGAAGATCATCGCCATATCTGCGCCGCGCACCCGGCGCATCTGACCTTTTGACGCGCGCATCAGGTCCAGCACGTCGCCATTGCGACGGCGCAGCTGCACCTCGCCGCTGACGGTTCCGCCAGCCTGCTCTATCAGCCGCATCAGCGCCAGCGAGGTGACGGATTTCCCCGAGCCTGACTCTCCCACCAACGCCAGCGTTTCGCCGCGAAACAGATCGAGTGACAAATGCCGCACGGCGTCCGTAACGGTGGCTTCGTGCTGAAAACGCACATTGAGATCACGCACCGCCAGTACCTGCTCAGGGGCCAGCGGCGGTAACGTTTGCCTGTCGCTCATCTCTGCTCCTTAACTTTCGCGATAGATAGCGACATCCGCCGCTTCGCCGACCCGCGCCACGCCCCGATACATGCCTTCGCTGTTGAACGGCAGCGCCACGTTGCCTGCGCGATCAACGGCGATTAAGCCGCCGCTGCCGCCCAGTTCCAGCACGCTATCATGAATGACCTTCACAGTGGCCTGCTGCAATGAGCGCCCGGCGTAGCGCATCTGCGCTGCCACATCATAGGCCGCCAGCGTCCGCATAAAGACTTCACCGGTGCCGGTACAGGAAACCGCCACGCTGTCGTTGCTGGCGTAGCAGCCCGCGCCCGGCAGTGGCGAGTCGCCGACCCGCCCGGCTTGTTTATTGGTCATCCCGCCCGTTGACGTCGCGGCAGCAAGGTTGCCCTCGAGATCCAGCGCTACAGCCCCTACGGTGCCGAACTTATGGTCCGGGTCGAGCGGGTCGTCGCTGTGAGCCGCACCATCATGGTCCAGTATCGCCGTATCGCTGTTCAGCGCACGCTGCAATTGCTCCCAGCGTTCCGGGGTCGAGAAGTAATCAGGCGCGACCGGTTCCAGACCGTGCGCTTTAGCGAACTGCTCAGCGCCTTCGCCGATAAACAGCGCATGCGGGCTCTGTTCCAGCACGGCACGCGCCGCCAGGACCGGATTGCGTACTCGCGTTACGCCCGCAACCGCGCCCACATCCAGCGTTCGGCCATCCATTACGCAGGCATCAAGTTCATGGGTACCCTGGTGGGTGAATACCGCGCCTTTGCCGGCGTTGAACAGCGGACACTCTTCCAGCAGTCGCACCGCTTCCGTCACCGCATCCAGTGCGCTGCCGCCCTGAGCCAGTATCTGCTGACCCTGAGTGACAATATCGTGCAGCGCCTGACGATAGCGTTGTTCCTTTTCGGCGCTCATCGCTGAGCGCGAAATGGCACCTGCGCCTCCATGAATGGCGATCACTGCATTGAACATAACGCTCTACCCTGTGGTTGCATCAGGACGAAAAACACTGATTTAAAATGGTTTTCATCCATTTTTGGTGATTTTTGACTATAGAAAGCCTGATAAGTGTTGTAAAGCGGAAACTGTTACTGTGGTTATAACCTTTTCTTACCGCCATATTTCACTTTGGCCATTACCGGGCTGACACCGATGTGACTCAACGGCCAATTCCCACCATAATAGGCAGCATCTGAGATAACGAGGCTGGACTGTTCATGGAAAGTTTTACTGCAGGCTTAATCTCCCTTGAGGAGGCACAACATAAAATGCTGTCACAGCTGACACCCGTCACCGACTCTCTCAGCGTACCGCTGGTTGAAGCGGTCGGGCGTATTACTGCAACCGCAGTCACCTCACCGATTGCTGTGCCGCCCTTTGATAACTCCGCCATGGATGGCTACGCCGTCAGGCTTGCCGATGTCAGCAGCGGACAGCCGCTCCCAGTGGCGGGGAAAGCCTTTGCGGGCGCGCCGTTTAGCGGTGAGTGGCCGCAGGGCAGCGTGATCCGCATCATGACCGGTGCGCCGTTGCCCGCCGGCTGTGAAGCGGTGGTGATGCAGGAGCAGACAGAAACTGTGGGTGAGGCAGTTGTGATTACCGCGCCGGTACATCCGGGACAAAATATTCGTCTGACTGGCGATGACATTCAGCCAGGCACCGTGGTGCTGGAAGCAGGCACGCGTCTGGGTGCGGCGGAGTTGCCGCTGCTCGCCTCACTGGGCATCGCGCAGATCAGCGTGCTGCGAAAACTGCGGGTCGCTATCTTCTCCACCGGCGATGAACTCCAGCCGGTGGGAACCCCCCTGGCTGACGGACAAATATACGACACCAACCGCTTCGCAGTGTCGCTGATGCTGCATAAGCTGGGCTGTGAAGTGATTGACCTTGGCATCATCAAAGATGACCCGACCGCACTCCGTGCTGCGTTCGAAGAGGCAGACAGACAGGCGGATGTCGTGATCAGCACCGGCGGCGTCTCGGTGGGCGAAGCGGACTTCACCAAAAGTATGCTGGAAGCGCTTGGCGCCATCAGCTTCTGGAAGCTGGCGATCAAGCCTGGCAAGCCATTTGCCTTTGGCCGCCTCAACAGCAGCTGGTTCTGCGGCCTGCCAGGCAATCCGGTCTCTGCCGCCGTGACCTTTTATCAGCTCGTCCAGCCGCTGCTTGCCACCCTCACCGGCCAGCAAAAATCAGCATTGCCGCCACGTCAGAAAGTGCGCTGCGCCTCGCGGCTGAAAAAGTCACCAGGTCGGCTCGACTTCCAGCGCGGCATCCTGCGACAGAACGCACAGGGTGAACTGGAGGTGGAGACTACAGGGATGCAGGGTTCACACGTCTTCAGCTCTTTCGCCCAGGCAAACTGTTTTATTGTACTGGAACGGAATCGCGGCAATGTTGAACCGGGCGAATGGGTCGAGGTGGAACCGTTCAACGCCCTGCTGGAGGCGTAAATGCTGCCTGAGTTAAGTGATGATGAGATGCTGCGCTACAACCGGCAGATTGTATTGCGCGGCTTTGATTTCGACGGGCAGGAGCGACTGAAAGCGAGTCATGCGCTGGTCGTCGGACTGGGCGGACTCGGTTGCGCTGCCGCGCCCTACCTGGCGGCTGCCGGTGTCGGCAGCCTGACGCTGCTCGACTTCGATACCGTGTCGCACTCCAACCTGCAACGGCAGATCCTGCATCACGATGCTGACATTGGCCGCGCCAAAGTGGACTCCGCCGCACAGAGCCTGGCCGCCATTAATCCGCACTGCCAGCTGTATCCGGTCAATGGACAGCTGGACGATGCAGCGCTGTTAGCGCTGATTGCCCGGCAGCAGGTGGTGCTTGACTGCACCGACAACGTTGCAGTGCGTGAGCAGCTTAACCGGCTCTGTCGTCAGCAGCGGGTGCCACTGGTCTCGGGCGCCGCGATCCGGATGGAAGGCCAGATCAGTGTATTCAACTGGCAGCCCGGCACACCCTGCTATCGCTGCATCAGCCGCCTCTTTGGGGAACAAACCCTGAGTTGCGTGGAAGCGGGCGTCATGGCCCCGCTGGTTGGCGTGATGGGTGCAATGCAGGCAATCGAAGCGATTAAAGTGCTGACGGCATTTGGCACGCCCGCCACCAGCCGTTTGCTGATGTACGATGCGATGAGCGCGGAGTTCCGCAGCATGAAGGTGGCGCAGGATGCGCACTGTGAAGTGTGTGGTGGTAGCGCCTAGCGTTGGCAGGAACGCCTGTGCTCCCTGAGCCCGTGCTGAACCACCAGACCTCACAGCCTAAAACGTAAAGCCCGCACCGTCCCCCTTCCAGACGGCTCAGAGCTTAAGCGAAGGGAGCATACGCCTGCAGCAAAGCATCGCGGGCCACGAATGGCCCGCGCTGAGCCGCCATGGATGGCGCCTTTGCGTCTTTGCGAAAGGCGTATGCTCCCTGAGTCCACGCTGAACCACCAGACCACCAAAAAAACGGGGTGGCCAGCGCCACCCCTTTTCATCAGACGATGCCCTGACTGCGCAGGTAATCTTCGTAATTACCGGTGAAATCCACCACGCGATCAGCTTTCAGCTCAATCACGCGGGTTGCCAGCGAGCTAACAAATTCGCGGTCGTGCGAGACAAACACCAGTGTACCTTCATACATCTCCAGCGCCATATTAAGCGATTCAATCGACTCCATATCGAGGTGGTTGGTCGGCTCATCCATAATCAGGATATTCGGTTTTTCCATCATCAGTTTACCGAACAGCATGCGACCCTTCTCTCCACCGGAAAGCACTTTCGCCGGCTTCTTAATATCATCCTGCGAAAACAGCAGGCGACCCAGAATACCGCGAATGGTCTGCTCATCATCGCTAGGCTGTTTCCACTGACTCATCCAGTCAAATACCGTCAGATCATTGGCAAAGTCGTCGGCGTGATCCTGAGCGTAATAACCAATGCGCGCATTCTCTGACCATTTAACGCCGCCGTTATCTGCCGCAAGTTGACCGACCAGCGTTTTTAACAGTGTCGATTTACCAATACCATTGGCACCGATCACCGCCAGCTTTTCACCCACTTCCAGCAGCAGATTTAAATTCTTAAACAGCGGACCGTTATCAAACCCTTTGGTTAAACCTTCCACTTCCAGCGCATTTCGGAACAACTTCTTGTCCTGCTCAAAGCGGATAAACGGGTTCTGACGACTGGAGGCTTTCACTTCATCCAGTTTAATTTTATCCATCTGCTTAGCGCGTGATGTCGCCTGACGCGATTTAGAGGCATTAGCGCTAAAACGACTGACGAACGATTGTAAGTCAGCAATCTGGGCTTTTTTCTTGGCGTTATCTGATAACAGACGTTCACGCGCCTGCGTCGCAGCGGTCATATATTCGTCATAATTACCGGAATAAACCCGCAGCTCGCCATAATCCAAATCGGCCATGTGGGTGCACACCATATTAAGGAAGTGACGGTCGTGCGAAATGATAATCATGGTGCTGTCACGCTCGTTCAGCACCTGCTCCAGCCAGCGAATAGTATCGATGTCCAGGTTGTTTGTCGGTTCATCGAGTAACAAAATATCGGGATTAGAAAACAGCGCCTGCGCCAGCAACACTCGCAATTTAAAGCCCGGCGCAATTTCACTCATCGGACCGTAATGCTGCTCAACCGGAATGCCGACGCCAAGTAATAACTCACCAGCACGAGACTCAGCGCTATAACCGTCCATTTCACCGTAAAGCGCCTCAAGATCGCCGACTTTATACCCCTCTTCTTCGCTCATTTCTGGCAAAGAATAAATACGGTCGCGCTCCTGCTTCACTTCCCATAATTCATGGTGACCCATGATTACGGTGTCCAGCACGCTAAATTGTTCAAAGGCGAACTGATCCTGACGTAACTTACCGATGCGCTCGTTGGGATCGTATGAGACGTTGCCGCCTGAAGGCACCAGATCGCCCCCCAAAATCTTCATGAAGGTAGATTTTCCGCTGCCGTTCGCACCGATTAAACCGTAACGATTACCGCCGCCAAATTTAACGGAGATATTTTCGAACAGTGGCTTACTGCCAAACTGCATGGTGATATTGCTGCTAACTAACACGGCATTGACCTTTGTGAAGAGAATGGATGAAAAAACGGCGGCTATTATGCCAGATGTGACGCAGCGCACGCCAGCATCAGACGTGGATTCCTGGCGGGGTGATTGATATCCGGGCAGAAATAAAAAAAGCCGGAGGGCCATGATGGCCCCCCGGCTCCCACTTACAAGGATTGTGTTACTCAATCAATCAGAAAACTGTCCAGGCTTTTACCGGAATCCAGCGCTTTTTTAATCGCTGCAGGGGTACGGCCCTGGCCAGTCCAGGATTTCTGCTCACCGTTTTCATCGGTGTAAGAATATTTAGCCGGACGCGGCGCACGTTTGGTACGTTTTTTTCCGCTATCAAGCGCACCTAATAATTCATTAGGGTCAATGCCGTCTGCAAGCAGCATTTCGCGATATTTAGAAAGCTTTTCTTCTTTTTCGCGATTCTGGGTCTCTTCCGCTTCTGCTTCTTCACGGCGCTCAGTAACAACAACAGTTAATTTTTCCAGGATCTCTTCAAGATCGGTCAGTGGCAGTTCACGAGCCTGGGCACGTAATGTGCGAATATTGTTCAGTACCTTAAATGCGTCACTCATCACAATGTCCTTGATTAAGGGGGTTAATAAAACTGTAGCGCCAAGATTACCTAATTCAAATAAAAAAATAAATTATTTTTACGCTACAGATAATTCCTAAGTATTAATTCAGCCAAAACAGAGCTATTAAAATCGACAGTGCCCGACCTTTTATTAACGCTGAATTAACAACAAATCGCACTTTTGCCAGCGGTTGAAAACGATTTCAGACAGATTATACCGGTAGTGGGCAGCTAATTCTATCCGCTAAAAGCGGGCTGCGCAGCATCATTATTAGCGATTACGGGCCGCAGATAACAGAAAAAATGTGACCTGATCGCGCTCCCTGTCACACCAGCTTACAGATTATGCTTAAAAAATCCGCCACCGGTACCGTTAAATAGCGCAAAAGAATTACCACTCTGGTTTTTTTAATTATGCCTCTTGTCATCTTCAAACATCTTCTGCCGCGGCGATTTGCAGCAGAGTCGGATTATTCGCAGAATGCTAAGCCGTACAATAACAGTTTCGCCAGGCACAATCGGGTGAATAGCCGCGCGCGTCTCTGTTTGCTCAGTTGTAAGTTTTCCTTAAAAGCCATCAAAGAAATAAATTCAGAAAGGTGACTGAGCTCAAAAAACTGAATCCGGAATGTGCCGGCAACATAAAAAATAATGACTCGCCAAAGGCGCTGATAATAACCCTGCGATTACCTCTGTTTAGTTTTCTGTTGCCTGAACCTGGGGCAGTGGCGTTGAGATGCTAATTTATTCAATGGCTTAGATCATCGTGATCAACATCGAGAGAATGACAGCATCTGATTTAAACGCTGATGAGGAGAGAGAAAAGGCGGTAACTGCGCAGAGGCAGCGACCGCCGGAGCACTAATCAGCCTGCGTGGCCGGGCCAAATACCGGATAGTGCGGCATCTCAATGTTCTGGTAAGTTTCCCAGCCACCGCCCAGTGATTTATAGAGCGCCACTAAATCAAGTGCGCTCTGCATTCGCGCCTGTGTCGCCTGCTCCTGCGCCTGCGCCAGCTGACGCTGCGCATCCAGTACTTCAAGGAAAGTCGAGAGCCCCTGACGATAGCTGTCGCTGGCCAGATCAAAGGCGCGCTGAAGGGCGCCGGCCGTCTCATCCAGAGCCATAACCCGCTGCTGATCGGCGCGGTAACTCACCAGCGCATTCTCCACATCCTGCAGCGCCGTCAGCACCGTCTGACGATAATCCAGAGCGGCGCTGGCCTGCTGCGCCCGCGCTAACTTAACGCTCGACACCAACTGTCCACCCTGGAAAATCGGGATTGATAACGACGGGCCATAACTGTAGAAATGACTGCTCCAGTTATCCAGATAGCTGACGTCGGTGTTGCGTACACCCAACTGGCCGGTCAGCGACAGGCTTGGGAAAAGCTGCGCAACAGACACCCCAATCTCAGCGGTTTGTGCATGCAGCGTTGCTTCAGCCTGACGAATATCAGGACGACGACGTGCCAGCGTGGAAGGAATACCTACCGGGACAAACTGCGGCAGCGGTGGTAACGCTTTTGGTGTACTGAGTTCAGCATCCAGCGCACCCGGCGTCTTGCCGAGCAGCACGGCTAATCCATTCATCGCCTGCCGCGCCTGCGCCTGATACTGAGGCAATTGCGCCTGCAACGTGCTGAGCTGGGCACGGGCATTTTCCACATCGGTCAGCGGTGCCAGACCATTACGCTGCTGGCTTTGGGTCAGCTCGGTAGTCTGCTGTGCCACATCAATCTGCTGTTGCAGCGTCTGAATGGTGCTCTGCGCACCGCGCAGTTGCAGCCAGGCACGCGCCACTTCAGCTTCCAGTGAAACCAGTGCATCATTGCGCTGCTCTATCGCCGCCTGCTGCTGGGCATTTGCGGCCTCAACCTGACGGCGCACTTTGCCCCACAGATCGAGCTCCCAACTGGCATCAAAGCTACCCTGGTAGAGGTTAACCGGCTGGGTCAATCCATTGAGCTGGCTGGCAACGGTGCTGTCGAGCTGATCGGTTGCGCCATTAGATTTCAGCAATCCTTCCAGTCCGAGTTGCTGACGAGTCACTTTGGCCGAACCATTAAGACTGGGGAACAGACCACCCTGCGCCTGCGTCAGCTGTTCACGCGCCCCGGCAATACGCAGCACCGTCTGCTGCAGGCTCAGATTGCCTGCTATCGCCCGCTCAATCAGACTGTCGAGCTGCGGGTCGTTAAAACTGCGCCACCAGCGTGAATTAATCGCGGCATTTTGTGGCTTTGACGCCTCCTGTGAATCCAGGGCATTGTAACCGCCCGGCACTGCTGGTTTCGGTGCCTGATAGTCTGGCCCCACGGCGCAGCCTGCCAGCCCGATGGCCAGCAGTAAACTCAGGGATTTCAGGCGATGAGAAGAAAAAACCTTCATGTTAATGTGCTCCTGCACTGCCTTCGCTCTTAATCGGCGACAGCAGCCAACAAAATGGAATCAAAATCAGGGCGACAATACTCAGGCCTGAGAAGACATCGATGTAAGCAAGAATACGCGACTGTGCAATCATCTCCTGATAAAGCTGACCGGTTGCCAGCGTGATGGGATCGCCCACCGCCGAGGTAAAGTCACGTATCGCCTGCGCCCAGTGCTGAAGCGTAATGTTGAACGGCTCGTTCAGCGGCGTCATGTTATGCACCATATGCGCCGAGCGCACCTGTTCGCGCTCGGTGATGGCAGCGGTCGAAAGCGAAATCCCAATCGAGCCTGCAACATTACGAAACATGGTAAATAGCGCCGAGGCGTCAGCATTGAGTCGCTGCGGAATGGTGACAAAAGCGATAGTGGTCAGCGGTACAAACAGAAAACCCAGCCCGATTGACTGTGCGCTGCGCATCAACACCAGCGTGGTGAAATCGACATTGGGCGTTAACGTGGCAGAGTAGAAAAACGCCACGGCCAGACAGCTGAAACCAAAGGCAATAATGTATCGCGTCTGAACAATCGGCATCAGTTTCAGCACCAGCGGAATGGTCAGAACAATCAGCACCGCGCCAGGCGACAACACCAGGCCTGACCAGGTTGCGGTGTAACCCAGATCCTGCTGTGCCAACTGCGGCAGCACCACGGAGCTGCCATACAGAATCATCGCCATGCCAGCCATCAACAGCCCGGCCACCCAGAAATTGCGGTCTTTCATCACCAGAATATCGACCACCGGCTTACGGGCATACATCAGCCAGTAGACGGCACCCACGATGCCAATCAGCGCCAGAATGGCAAACAGCACGATAAAGTGCGAGGCGAACCAGTCCTCATCTTCTCCGCGATCCAGCATAACCTGCAGGCAACCCAGCCCCAGGGTAATCAGGCTGATACCGATATAATCAATCTTTAGTTTACCTTTAGCCCACTTACGCTCCCACGGTGGATCTTCCAGCAGCTGATAGATCGCCAGCACAGTAAGCACGCCCACCGGAATGTTAATAAAGAACACCCAGCGCCAGCTGTAGTTGTCGGTGATCCAGCCACCTAATGTCGGGCCTATCACCGGCGCGACAATAATAGCAATAGAGGAGAGACCAAATGCCTTGCCGCGATCTTCAGGCTTGAAGTAGTCCAGCAATACAGACTGCTGAACCGGCTGCAATCCGCCGCCAAAAAAGCCCTGCAGCACGCGGAACAGAATGATTTGCCACAGTTCAGTGGCGATGCCGCACAGGAAAGAGCAGATAGTAAACATCACGATGCAGATCAGGAAAAACTGTTTACGGCCAAACAGTCGACTGAAGAACGCAGAGATCGGCAGCACAATGCCGTTCGCCACCAGATAGGAGGTCAGCACCCAGGTTGACTCATCGTAACTGGATGAGAGCGAACCGGCGATGTGCGGCAGTGCCACGTTGACAATGGTGGTGTCGAGAATCTCCATAAACACTGCCAGCGTGACCGTGATCGCCACTAACCACGGGTTACTCGCGGGTTTCCAGCTCTGCGCCGTACTCATTCCACCGTTACCTTCGGTTCAACCGAGAGACCCAGCGGCAGCGAATGGTTCGGATCAAGGCCCTTGTCGATGACGATTTTCACCGGTACGCGCTGAACGATTTTCACATAGTTACCGGTGGCGTTTTCTGACGGGAAGGTCGAAAAGCGCGAACCGGAGCCCATCTGGATACTGTCGACATGTCCTTCCAGCTTCATATCCGGCCAGGCATCGACGCTGATTTCAACCTTGTCGCCAGGATTCATGCGTTGCAGCTGAGATTCTTTGAAGTTCGCGGTGACCCAAATCTCAGGCGAGACCAGCGAAAACAGCGAGGAACCCGCCTGCACCAATGTTCCCAGCTGAACGTTGCGCTTGGTGATAAACCCGTCATAGGGTGCGCGAACCTGGGTGTAGGAGAGATTAAGATCGGCCGTGCTTAACTGCGCCTTCGCCTGCTCAACCTGCTGCTGACGCGCTTCAACATTGGTCTCCTGCTGGCGAATCTGCAGGGCAACCTGTGACGCCACTTCAGCCTGTGCTTTCGCGCTTTGTAACTGTGCCTGCGCTGAACGTAACTGCGCGGACGCGCTGTCGATATTACGCTGACTGGTCGCACGCGGATCGACACCACGCTGGCGGCGATAATCTGCCTGCGCATTAAGCAGGTTCGCTTCCGCTTTAGCCTGATCGGCCAGCGCCTGATCACGTTGTGCCGGATATTGCACCCGCGACAGCGCCAACTGGGCCTGCGCCTGATGCCACTGTGCCACTGCCAGACCGAGTTGCGCATTAGCCTGTTCACGCTGGGCACGGTTGTCGCTGGGGTCGATTTCCACCAGCAGATCGCCCTTCTTAACCCGCTGGTTATCTTTCACCAGCAGCTTCACGACATAGCCGGATGCTTTAGGCGCAATGGTAACGGCATCGCCCTCGGTAAAGGCGTCGTCGGTGGTTTCAATATTACGGGTGGTGAACCAGAACCAGAATCCGACAATCAGCATAATCACCACTACCACCGCCAGAATAATCAGCGGCTTTTTACCGGGGCGTTTACGCTCAGGCTGCTGGTCGTTGTCCTGATTTTCCTCTGGCTGACGGCTTTTATCCGTCGCGTTATCTGCGTCCTGCGGGTGTGGATCGCGTTGGTTATTCTCGCTCATAGTTCCCATCACTGGCTAAGGCCCTAATTCCCGGGCATAAAGGTCCTGTTAACCTTATATCGGAAACTGACAAAATCCAGCGCAACTTTACGAAACTTGAGAAATGGCGCACATCCTGCCACCTGTTGAGGGTAGCAGGATACGTCGGGACTAATTGAGCAACCGCAATAGCAGCCAGCCGCTGGCCATTGACCAGGCAAGCAATGGGATGGAAAAGAGGTGGAAACGCAACCAGACGGCCCGATCTTTCGCCATACGCAGAGCAATCAGATTAGCGAGCGAACCCGGCAGCAGACCGAATCCGCCAATATTGACCGCCCAGGCGAGCACATCCGTAGGCGGGACTTTTTGCAGCAGCAGAATCGTCGCCGGTACATTGCTGATCACCTGTGACAACCCAATCGCCAGCAGATAGATCTGCCCCGGACCGAAATGAGACACGGCATCAATGTGTGCCTGCATCACCGGCAGACGCATGAGCAGAAAGACATCAATAAACATGGCGATAAACACCGCCAGCAGGCTCCAGTCAATGCGCAGCAGCACCCGGCGTGCCATCACCAGGAAAGTGGCAAGTATCAGTAGCAGTACCCAGCCGGTGATCTTCAGCTCCAGACCGGCGATAAACAGCAGGTACAACACCAGGCTGACGATAAACAGCGGCTTCTGCCACTGCGGTTGTTCCGGGTTGTCATGCTTATCAATCGACCGCTTTGAAAAGCTAAACCAGGTTAAAAACATCAAGCTAAGCAGCAGCCAGGCGGCCAGCGGTAGCATCTGCACAATAAACGCGACAACGCGCAGCTTGCCGTGGCTCCACAGCAGAAGGTTTTGCGGGTTGCCGACCGGCGTCAGCAGCGAGCCGGCATTTACCGCAAGCGCCTCAAAAATGATCAGTCGCGAGAGGGGTAAATGAGAGAACTTCCGCAATGTGAGCGTTAGCGGCACCAGAATAAACAGCGCCACATCGTTGGTCAGAAACGTAGAGAGCAGCGCGGCAGCCATCACCATAAACAATGCCAGCACACGTTCATGCCGGAAACGCGCAATCAGCCGTCCTCCCAGCACATCAAAGTAGCCGCTGGTTTCCAGCCCTTTGGTCAGAATTAACAACCCGGTGAGCGTAATAATGGTGTGCCAGTCCACCGCTCCAGGCAGATCGGCCCAGCGAAAATCCGCCATAAATGCCAGAACTACACCAATCACGATTAATAAATGCAAAATAGAGTCATGCAAAAAAGATCGAAGCAGTTGAGGCATGATGAGGGTACGCCTTAGCGTTGACGGGTATCGGAGAACTTCTTAAATACGGCCAGAGTTTCATCACTGACGTGATGCTCAATACCTTCTGAATCACGTCTGGCCGTTTCGGGACTGATGCCTAACGCCAGCAAAAAGCTTTCAACAATATGATGACGGGCGCGGCTCTCCTCTGCCAGCTTCTCCCCTTCACCGGTCAGGAAAACACCGCGATAAGGCACCTGTTCCACCAGCCCGGCACTGCCAAGCCGTTTCAGCATTTTAGCTACAGTGGGTTGCGAAACACCCAAGCGGGCCGCCATGTCGACCTGACGCGCTTCGCCAAATTCACCAATTAAATCAGAGATTAACTCAACGTAGTCATCAATTAATTCCCGACGATGCGCTTCACGCACTTGCCGAAAACCTTCGACATGCTCTTCAATATCTTTTAGTGGTCCTTTTGGCGCAGAAACCACGCTTTTAGCACGACGACTCATTCAGCTTCCTCATTATTATTTCCGGTACTCACACTGCTGTACGGATTTAGCTGCGCTCATTGTAAACCAGCCGCGAAGAAGCTCAAATTTTTCGTCATTAGCCTTGGCTAAACGATATAGCCAGTGCTATATTTGATGATAATGTAAGCAGGAAAAGAGCAATCCCTGTTGCTCCGGTGATGATGGCGCATCTCACTGCAGGCTGCTGACAACCGCGTCGACAATGATTGGGAGGTGATTCTATGAGCACCCTGAAATGTTGCTTAGATTGCAGCAAATGCTTCCAGGCTGAGAAGAAAACAGCCATGGAGATAAAATCCTGGCTCTGCCTGCTGACGCGTTCCCCGTTCACACTGCGTCTGATGTTGATTGAAAAACTATTGGGCCACAAGCCTGCCGATCGTCGCTGCCAGAATCTAATCTGGCGCGGCTAATTCTGATTCAGTGCCTTTCAGCCATTAGCTGAAAGGCTCATTCCCCCTTTCCACTCTCTTTAGTATTTTTTTATCCATTGTGTCGACATGCTTGACGGCATTAACGGTTATGGCTGTTGATCGGCTACAGATATCAGGAAGGGACACAGGCAGAACAGAGACGTGAGAAGGTAGCGGCTAAATTGAGCACAATAAAAAACGGCCCACCAGGGGGCCGTTTTTTTGGCAGGTCAGCTAAGCTAGACTTAGAAGCTGTAACCTACGCCAGCAATCCAGGTACCAACGTCAACGTTGCGGATGCGGCTCTGCTCGTAGCCCACATCCAGCGCGATGTCCTGAATTGGGTTAAACTGCAGACCTGCGCCGTAAGAGAAACCTACGTCGCTTGAATCAGTTTTAGCACGTGATGCAGTATCGTTCTGCTGGAATTTACCGTAGCCGATACCTACAACACCATAGATGCTAGCCCAGTCGTTCAGACGGAAAGCAGGACCACCGGTCACACCGTAGTACTGGCCTTTATTGTAAACGCCAGATTCGGTACGATCTTTTTCAGTGTAGGTGAATGAACCGATCCAACCCAGTGGGTTAGAACCGTCTTCATAGCGGTATTTCAGGTTGAAGCCGTTAGCTTTGTTAGCCACGCCCTGATAGTCGCTCTGAGCATAGCCACCAGTTACGGTGCTCTGTGCCATTGCTGAACCTGCAGATACTGCCAGTACACAGGCTAATGCTGAAAGACATGCAATTTTTTTCATAACCACCTCAAATGTGAAAATACTTCTCTCCTGACAACGCTGAAAATATAACAAAAAATAGCGAGAAACTCTGCCCGGATTTTGTTGTCTAACAGAAAGTTTGGTGTAACAGGACGTTAATGAAACATCTTATGTCATTCATTTTTCTTATAAAATCCTTCACATTTCTTCAATAATCATTTTGTGCTCAATTCGATCTTTAAGTTAAATCTTAAAAAAACCTGACATTTCTTTACCTAAATGGCACTAATTTTGGCCGAAAATTGCTCAGTTAAGATAAATCTAAAATGCAAATCTGTGATTTTTAGCCCGCCATTTCCTTTACACTGACTTACTCATTATGTTGATGATCAGGAAAAGTACACAGGATGTCTGCCTCTCCCGCTTCTAAAAATCTTGCCCCGATTGTAATGCCGATTGCCGTTCTACTGATTGCGATGCTGTCGCTGCAGGGTGGCGCTTCTCTGGCGAAAAGCCTGTTTCCTGCTGTGGGTGCCACGGGTATCACGGCACTGCGTCTGGGCTTTGGCACCCTGATACTTTGTGTGATTTTCAAGCCCTGGCGTTTACGCTTCAGCCGGGAACAACGTCTGCCACTCCTGATGTATGGACTGGCATTGGGCGCAATGAATTTTATGTTCTATCTGGCGATTCGCACCGTGCCGCTGGGTGTGGCGGTGGGACTGGAATTTACCGGCCCGCTGGCGCTGGCCCTCTTTGGATCGCGCCGACCGCTGGATTTTGTCTGGGTGTTGCTGGCGGTGATTGGTCTGTGGTTTCTGCTGCCGTTTGGTACAGGCATGACCGCGATTGATCCGCTGGGCGCAGGGCTGGCAGTAGGTGCAGGCGCCTGCTGGGCGATCTATATCCTGGCGGGACAACGGGCAGGCGCAGAACATGGCCCTGCGACAGTGGCCATCGGTTCGCTGATTGCCTCGGTAATTTTTGTGCCTCTGGGACTGACATTCGCAGCAAGTGGCATCTGGACATGGGCCGTTATGCCGGTCGCATTGTTGGTTGCCCTGCTCTCCAGCGCCATTCCCTATTCGCTGGAAATGATCGCCCTCACCCGCTTACCGGCGCGCATTTTTGGTACGCTGATGAGTCTTGAACCCGCCATGGCCGCCTTTTCCGGCATGCTATTCCTGGGAGAAACCCTGAGCGTATTGCAGTGGCTGGCGCTGATGGCCATCATCATCGCCTCAGCAGGTTCAACGCTGACCATGCGGCCGAAAAAGAGTGCGTTAAACAGCGTTGAATTATCTGAGGACAGGTAAGTAAACGCTATCAAGCTCGTTACGCTGACGGGTTAAATAATAATCATGCTCATTATGATAATTATTCTTAACCGTCGCACTTTACCGATCTTTCTATTTTTAATCAGGTACGTAGGTCTTATTAATAATCGCACATAAATAATTGATTTATATTAATATTTGCAAGGAATTATATTTTAACATGGTATTAACTTAATCTTAGTAGCGCCGTTTTAAAAAAGACACTCGCTATTTCATCCATCGTTAAAGTCGTTCCTGCAAAGCTGAAAAGCGCTGCTATACTTATCCGATACTTGATTAGGACAACCATCAAAGAGAGGACTGAAACGATGAGTACCGCTAAATTGGTTAAAACTAAATCTTCTGACCTGATTTTTACCCGCAATGATGTGGCCGAAGATGAAAAAAAAGCCACCATCGCGGTGTTAAACCGTCTGGTAGTCGAATTTATTGACCTGTCATTGATCACTAAGCAGGCGCACTGGAACATGCGCGGTGCGAACTTTATCGGCGTGCACGAAATGCTGGATGGCTTCCGCACCACGATTACTGATCATCAGGACACTATTGCCGAGCGTGTGGTTCAGCTGGGTGGCGTGGCGCTGGGCACCACGCAGGTTGTAAACGATACAACTCCATTGAAAAGCTATCCGCTGAATATCCACAGCGTTCAGGACCATCTGAAAGCGCTGGCAGACCGTTACAGCGTTGTGGCAAACGACACCCGTAAAGCGATTTCAGAAGTGAAAGACGAAGATACCGCTGACATTTTTACTGCGGCATCGCGTGATTTGGATAAATTCCTTTGGTTCATTGAAGCAAATATTGAATAAGATTCAACGCAGCCAATCAGGCGGGGAGACCCGCCTTTTTTACGTCTTAGTTACCGCATTTTATGGCCCCGTTAACAGTTCTTCCCCCCCCCGCTTCACAGCCTCAACATCTGAGGCACACCACCCGCTGCACCAAAATAGCCACCTGCACCAAATTAGCGCACCAATATAGTGCAATAGCAGAATTAACTGCAAAATCGTGTCAGCTGTGTTATTTAACTCTCTGATTTCGCGCATTTTGTAAAGTTGGCATAATTCTTTCATATGACAAGCCGCAAACGCAGGCCCTGCCGCCTGGTAGTAAAAAGGAAAAAATGATGAAGTTACTGTTAAAAGTTTCTGTGGCCGCGCTGGCGCTGGCCTTCTCCCTCTCCTCAACTGCAGCAGACAAGAAATTGGTCGTCGCCACGGATACCGCTTTTGTTCCGTTTGAATTCAAGCAGGGTGACAAGTATGTCGGCTTTGATGTGGATCTGTGGGATGCCATTGCTAAAGAGCTGAAGCTCGATTACACCCTGAAGCCAATGGACTTCAGCGGCATTATCCCTGCACTGCAAACACGCAATGTCGATCTGGCACTGGCGGGTATCACTATTACCGAAGAACGTAAAAAAGCGATTGAGTTCTCTGACGGCTATTACAAGAGCGGTCTGCAGGTGATGGTGCGTAACAATGAAAACGACATCAAAGGCATCAGCGATCTGAACGGTAAAGTGGTCGCAGTGAAAAGCGGCACCGGCTCCGTGGAATACGCGAAAGCCAACATCAAATCCAAAGATCTGCGTCAGTTCCCGAATATCGACAGCGCCTATATGGAGCTGGGCACCAACCGTGCGGACGCCGTGCTGCATGACACACCAAACATCCTTTACTTCATCCATACCGCCGGTAAAGGCCGCTTTAAAGCGGTAGGCGATTCGATTGAAGCGCAGCAGTATGGTATCGCTTTCCCGAAAGGCAGCGACGATTTACGTGAAAAAGTAAACGGCGCACTGAAAACCCTGAAAGAGAACGGCACCTACAACACGCTCTATAAAAAATGGTTCGGCACCGAACCGAAATAATAATGTGCCCATATTCTGATTTCAGCAGGGAAACCTTTTCCCTGCTTTTTTCCATCGCAACATATCTGGAGTGACACCATGGAGTTTGACTGGAGCGTCATCTGGCCCGCCATGCCCGCGCTGCTTGAAGGCGCTAAACTGACCTTAATTATCTCAATTATTGGACTGGTCGGCGGCCTGTTCATCGGACTGGTAGCCGGTTTTGCCCGCGCTTACGGTGGCTGGATCACCAATAACATCGCCCTGGTGTTTATCGAAATCATTCGCGGCACCCCTATCGTGGTGCAGGTGATGTTCATCTATTTTGCTCTGCCTATGGCGTTCCCCGACCTGCGCATTGATCCTTTCAGCGCGGCGGTGGTGACCATTATGATTAACTCCGGCGCTTATATTGCCGAGATTACCCGTGGTGCCGTGCTGTCGATCAACAAGGGCTTCCGCGAAGCCGGACTGGCGCTTGGCCTGTCGAGCCGCGAGACGCTGCGCTACGTGATTATGCCGCTGGCGCTGCGCCGTATGCTGCCACCGCTGGGCAACCAGTGGATTGTCAGCATCAAAGATACTTCGCTGTTTATCGTTATCGGTGTGGCTGAACTGACCCGTCAGGGTCAGGAGATTATTGCCGGTAACTTCCGCGCGCTGGAAATCTGGAGCGCCGTCGCGATTATCTATCTGGTTATTACGCTGGTGTTGAGCTTTGTGCTGCGCCGCATTGAGAAAAGGGTGAAAATCCTGTGATTGAGTTTAAAGATGTCTCCAAGCATTTTGGCCAGACCCAGGTGCTACACAATATTGACCTGAAGATTAACCAGGGCGAAGTGGTGGTGATTATCGGCCCATCCGGTTCCGGTAAATCAACCCTGCTGCGCTGCATTAACAAGCTGGAAGAGATCACCAGCGGCGAACTGATTGTCGATGGCCTGCGCGTCAATGACCCGAAAGTCGACGACCGCCTGATTCGTCAGGAAGCGGGCATGGTGTTTCAGCAGTTTCATCTGTTCCCACAGATGAGTGCGCTGGACAACGTCGCCTTTGGTCCCATCCGGGTGCGCGGTGCCAGCAAAGAGGCGGCACGCCAGCTGGCGCGTGAGCTGCTGGGCAAAGTGGGCCTCGCGGAGCGCGCGCACCACTTCCCGTCTGAGCTTTCCGGCGGTCAGCAGCAGCGCGTAGCGATTGCCCGTGCGCTGGCGGTTAAGCCGAAGATGATGCTGTTTGATGAGCCAACCTCAGCGCTCGACCCGGAACTGCGTCACGAAGTGCTCAAGGTGATGCAGGATCTGGCGGAAGAAGGCATGACGATGGTGATTGTGACGCACGAAGTGGGCTTCGCACAGAAGGTGGCTTCACGGCTGATCTTTATTGATAAAGGCCGGATTGCGGAAGATGGCGATCCCGACAGCCTGATCAGCAACCCACCGAGCGAGCGTCTGCGCGAATTCCTGCAGCACGTATCCTGATCACAACGGGCCGCAACGCGGCCCGTTCTTTTCCCCTTCGCCCGCAGATAGATCGGTTACCCGCGTAAAGAGATGCCTCAATTCCCCAGTCGACTCAGAAGCTTAGTGCGCTGGGCGGCAGGCATAAAACTCCACGCCAGGAAGCGGCTCTGCTTCTGCCCCTGCGCCATATTCACCACCCGCAGCTCTGCGACATCGAGCGCCTGCAACTGTTTTTCCAGCGCCGGTAAGTTCTCTTTGCGCGACACCAGCGAGGTAAACCAGCCGATCTGACGACTAAGCGCCACGCTCTCGGCGATCATCTTGCCGATAAAGCCCTTTTCACCACCGGGATACCATAATTCATTGTGCTGGCCCCCAAAGTTGAGCGGCGCACTCTTATCCAGTCCGAGATTGCGGACCTTACGCTGCGATCCCGCTACCGCCTCTTCCGCCGAGGTGTGGAACGGTGGGTTACACATCACTGCATTGAAAAATTCATTTTTACTGACCACACCTGCCAGCACTGCATCGCTGTTTTTCTGACGACGCAGACGGATCTGGCGCGTCAGGCGCGGATTGGCCGCAACAATGCGGTTAGCGGCTTTGATGGCGGCTTCATCAACCTCGGTGCCGGTAAAGCGCCAGCCATATTCTGCCGCGCCAATCAGCGGATAGATGCAGTTTGCGCCGCAGCCGACATCCAGCACGTCCGCCGTCGGGATCACGCCGTTGTTATCCAGCGCCAGCAGATCGGCAAGGTAGTGCAGATAATCGGCACGTCCCGGCACGGGCGGGCAGAGTGAGCCGGGCGCCAGCTGCCAGTCGATGTCGTAAAATAGTTTGATCAGCGCCTGGTTCAGCAGCATCACCGCCTCCGGGTCCGCGAAATCCACGGACTGCACGCCATAACCATTGGGCCGGACTTTGGCTTTCAGCGGCGGATGGGCAGCGGTTAACGCGGCAAAATCGTATTCGCCCTGATGGCGATTGCGGGCATGGAACGGCGACGTGCTGGCTGACTTTTTCATACGTTCTCTCAATTATTCAGGCGCGCGTACAATACGCTGTAGGCGGCGGAAAATAAACCCGCACCCTCCGCTTACCTCTTTCCGATTCCGTCGGGCGATGCTGTCGGGCTAAGATAAATAAAATTCCCTGCTGGAGACGTTATGACCCGGAAACGCTATTCCTATCAACCCCGTGCTGGCCACGGTCTGCCGCACGATCCGCTGAACGCCATTATCGGGCCGCGTCCGATCGGCTGGATTAGCTCAGTGAGCAGCAGCGGCCAGCGCAATCTGGCACCTTACAGCTTCTTTAACTGCTTCAACTATCATCCGCCGATTATCGGTTTCGCCAGTAGCGGCTGGAAAGACAGCGTCAGAAATATTGCTGAGACCAAAGAGTTTGTCTGGAACCTGGCGACCCGTCCCCTGGCGGAAGCGATGAACGAAAGTTCCGCCTCGCTGCCTGCCGATCAGGATGAGTTCGCCTTTGCCGGTTTAACGCCGCTGGCGGCTTCACAGGTCAGCGCCAGTCTGGTGGCAGAAAGCCCGGTCAACTTCGAGTGCCGCCTGACGCAACTGATTCAGTTGCAGGATGCCAGCGGCAATCTGATCGACAGCTGGCTGGTGCTGGGTGAAGCAGTGGCAATTCACATCGATGAATCGCTGCTGGCAGCGGGCATTTATCAGACCGCTAAAGCCGAGCCGATTCTGCGCGCGGGTGGCCCCAGCGCCTATTACGGCATCAGCGAAGCGCAACGTTTTGATTTAGTCCGTCCGGACGCACGCCGCAAGTAATCCTCACCCCATAAGCGCATCGGCCCGATGCGCTTTAATCTGAGCCACCGCGCGGGCGATGTCGGGTGCCAGCCAGCGATCCTGCTGCCAGCGCTCAACAACCTGCCGCAACGGCTGCCAGGCGCGCCGCGTGCCTGCTGCCAGCTATGACTCACCGTGAAACTCCAGCGCCTGCGCCGCCAGCAGATACTCAATCGCTAAGCGGGCAGCGCGTAACGCAGCATCACCGGTGCGATAATGCACCTCAGCAGCAGCCCGCGAGACCTGCTGCACGCCATTCCCGCTTCCACCTGACCAGGCGGCACCGCCAGCAGTACGCCACGCAGGATCTCCGCAATCAGGCGGCGGTGCAGAGCGTCAGCGCCAGCACCGCAAAAGTGAAGGGCTCACGCAGAATCGGCCAGAAGAGACTGTGGCGGATGACACTAAACTGCCTCAGACCGGAGTAGATCAGCAAATGCTGGATCATCAGCGGCGAGCTTGCCGCCTGGCAGGGTGAGATTCCAAAGTTTATAACTGCCTTGGGTGGCAATGGTGATCGACTTCCACTCTTTGGCCTGGGCGCTGACGCCACAGAGCAGCAGGCTGGAAACCAGCGTAGTGTCAGAGTAAGCGTCATACGGTTCTCCTGAAAGTAACGGCCTGGTGATCGCCCTGACGAGATTTAACATAAATTTCACAGGATGATATGTCATGTCCAGGCAAGTTGAACACTGCGCAGTTTTTGGCCGACTTTATCACTTTTGAGCAAGACAGAATTTATTGCGTATCGGGTTCGCTGCTGGATGTGTAAATACAACTAAACAAAGGTTAATCCAGCTAAGCAAAAGCGGAAACAGGCGGGGAAAACACGGGGACAGGAAAGCTGTGTGCTTTCTCCTGCACCCGATTAGCGCAGCGATGAACCGCGGTGGCGGGTTTATTCCGCTTTAATCTGCATCAGCATTGCGTGGATCAGCGACTTCAGTAGTTTCTGTAACTGCGCAGCCCTCGCCTGCTGCCACACGTAAGGTGGCGTTTCATCCATGTAGTTGAGTTGCGCCAGCTCCAGCTGGACCGCCTCAATCTGCTGCTGCGGCTGACCGTAAGCGCGGGTGATGTAACCGCCTTTAAAGCGCCCGTTAATTACCCAGCTGTAGTCGTTCTGCGCCGCGCACACGGCCTCCAGCGCCGCACTCATTGCAGGCGTGCAGCTTGCGCTGTCGTTGGTACCGATGTTGATATCGGGCAGACGGCCGTCAAACAGACGGGGAATTTCACTGGCGATAGAGTGGGCGTCAAACAGCAGCACATAGCCATGCTGCGCTTTGAGCCGCGCCAGCTCCTGTTGGAGCTGCTGATGATAGGGCTGCCAGATCTGATCGATGTAGCCCTGACGCGCCGTGTCGTCGGGTGTTTTGCCTGGCGCAAAGGTCGGTGTGCCGTCGAACAGGGTTTCCGGGAACAGGCCGGTCGTGGCGCTGGTGTAGAGCGGCGGGTTATCGGGCGGGCGATTGAGATCGACCACAAAGCGGGAGTAACGGCCAATTAACACGCTGGCCCCGAGATCACGTACAAAATCATACAGCAGCGGAATATGCCAGTCGGTGTCGGGTAAGCCGCGCGCGGCCTCACTCAATCCGGCTTCCACGTCGGGCGTCAGCTCGGTACCGGCATGGGGAATGCTGACCAGCAGCGGCAGACTGCCCTGGGTAAAATGGAAAGGGTTCATTGCGGTTCCCCACGATAGATAACGGTGCAGGGCAGTTCACCACCCAGCCAGTAAACCAGTTCTGCCGGACGGGCCAGCGGCCAGTGAACGAAGTTCGCCACTTTTCCCGCCTCCAGCGAGCCGTGACTCTCAGCCAGCCCCAGCGCTTTTGCCCCCCACAGGGTGACGCCCGCCAGCGCCTCTTCCGGCGTCATGCCAAACAGGGTGCAGCCCATATTAAGCATCAGACGCAGCGACAGCGCAGGCGAGGTGCCGGGATTCGCATCGCTGGCCAGCGCCATCGGCACGCCATAGCGCCGGAAGAGATCCACCGGCGGACGCTGCGTCTCCCGCAGCAGATAAAATGCGCCGGGCAGCAGCACCGCTACGGTGCCATGCTGTGCCATCGCTCTGGCATCTTCTTCGGTGGCATATTCCAGGTGGTCGGCAGAGAGCGCCCCATAGTGGGCCGCCAGTGCTGCACCACCCAGCGCCGAGAGTTGCTCCGCATGCAGTTTCACCGGCATGCCCAGCGCCACCGCCCGATCAAACACCCGCGCCACCTGCTGCGGTGAAAAGGCGAGATGCTCGCAGAATGCATCCACCGCATCCGCCAGTCCCAGTGCCTGCACCTGCGGCAGTAGCCGTTCGCAGATGATATCGACCCAGCCATCCGGGTCGTGCTTAAACTCCGGCGGAAAAGCATGTGCCGCCAGACAGGTGGCACGGACGTCGGCGGCTACGCTCTCACCCAGTTGACGAATCGCCCGCAGCATCCGCAGTTCGCTCTCTTCATCCAGGCCATAGCCGGACTTAATCTCCACGGCAGTGACGCCTTCTGCCAGCAGGCGGTTTAGCCGCCAGCGGGCCGATGCCACCAGTTGCTCTTCAGTGGCGGCGCGGGTAGCGCGCACGGTGGAGAGAATGCCACCGCCCTGCGCGGCAATCTCTGCATAGCTGACGCCATTCAGGCGCTGTTCAAACTCCTGGCTGCGGTCGCCGCCAAACACCAGATGGGTATGACAATCCACCAGCCCCGGGGTCACGATGCCGCCCGGCAAATGATGATGCTGGTCGGCGACGAACGCGGGCATCTCCGCCTGCGGCCCGACCCACACCAGCCTGCCCGCCCGCACCGCCAGCGCACCCTGCGGGATAAGATGGTACTTTCCGTCACGCATGGTGACCAGGTCAGCCCCGGTCCACACCGTCTCTACGCGCATCTCTTCTGCCATTGCTGCCTCATGCCTCCGCCGTTTACACTGTGCCTCAAAGTATGTATATGTATATACAACTACATCCGATGAGGATCAACCATGGCGACTTTTTTTGCCCCGCGTGCATTGCTGGCGGAGGGCTGGCAGCAGCAGGTGCGTATCACGGTCAATCAGGCCGGTTTTATCGACGCCATTACCCCGGATAGCCACGCTGATCAGGCTATCCGGCTCAACGGCGAGGTGATCCCGGCAATCGCCAACCTGCACTCGCACGCCTTCCAGCGTGCCATGGCGGGTCTGGCTGAAGTGGCGGGCGATCCTCAGGACAGTTTCTGGACGTGGCGGGATCTGATGTACCGCATGGTCCAGCGCCTGACGCCGCAACAGGTGGGCGATATTGCCGCCCTGCTCTACATCGAGATGCTGAAAGGCGGCTACACCCAGGTGGCAGAGTTTCACTACCTGCACCATGACACACAGGGTGCGCCTTACCGTGATGATGCGATGCTGCAACAACTGATTGAAGCGGCGGAGATCGCCGGTATCGGCCAGACGCTGCTGCCGGTGCTCTATAGCTACAGCGGCTTCGGCAGCCAGCCCGCATCGGCGGGTCAGAAGCGTTTTATCCAGCAGACCGATCGCTATCTGCAGCAGTTGGTGCGCCTTGATGCGTGGCAGCAGCAAAGGCCACTGCTGAACCATGGCCTCTGTTTTCATTCGCTGCGGGCGGTGAGTGAAAGCCAGATGCAGGACGTGCTGGCGGCCAGTGATCCGACGCTGCCGGTACATATCCATGTGGCTGAACAGCAGAAAGAGGTGAATGACTCGCTGGCATGGAGCGGCGAGCGCCCGGTGGCCTGGCTGCTGAACCGCTTTGCGGTGGATGCGCGCTGGTGCCTGATCCACGCCACCCATCTGGATGAGAGTGAGCTGGCGCGTCTCGCCCGCAGCGGCGCAGTGGCGGGTCTCTGCCCGACCACCGAAGCCAACCTCGGAGACGGCATCTTTCCAGCCGTGGAGTACATCGCGCAGGGCGGACGCTGGGGCATCGGCTCTGACAGTCACGTCTCGCTGAGCGCCCAGGAGGAGCTGCGCTGGCTGGAGTATGCTCAGCGACTGCGCGACCAGCGCCGCAACCGGATGACCCTGCCCGGCCACCCGTCGGTAGGCGATCTGCTGTGGCAACAGGCCGCAGCGGGCGGTGCGCAGGCGTGTGGCATTCAGCAGGGCACGCTGGCGGTGGGACAACGTGCAGACTGGCTGGTGCTGCGGGATGAGGCGTGGCTCGGCAGCGTCGGGTCGCACGCCGTACTCAACCGCTGGCTCTTTGCCGGGCAGCGGGATCAGATTCGGGACGTGTATGTGGCGGGTAAAGCCGTGGTGGAAGAGGGGGTGCATCCGCACCAGACGGCGTGTGCCGCCCGCTTTGCTCAGGCGATGGCGGCGCTGCGATGATCGCCCGGTTCACGTACGCGGAGCTGGCGGTCAGCCGCTGGCGCAACGGCGGCGGCGAAACCCGCGAAATCATCCGCTTTCCGCCCGGCGCGGAGCGGTTCGGCTGGCGCGCCAGCATTGCGACGCTGGCGCAGGATGGTCCCTTCTCTGCCTTTCCGGGCATTGATCGGGTAATTACCCTGCTGCATGGCGATCCGGTGTTGCTGACCGCACCGGGCGTGCAGCACCTGTTAACCACACAGCAGCCCTGGGCGTTTGCCGGGGAACGGGCCTTAACGGCGAAGCTGCAGGGCAGCGTCAGCGAAGATTTTAATATCATGACGCGGCGCGGGGAATGGCAGGCAACGGTCGGGGTGGTCACCACGCCGGTCAGCACTCTGCATGGTGTCGCCTGGGTGCTGGCTGGCGCCTGGCAGACGGCTGACGGGGAGCGGCTGACCGCGCAACAGGGCGTGTGGTGGGTCGATGAAGAAACGCAACTCAACCCATGCGATACCGATGCCCGGCTGCTGTTTACCCGACTCAGAGCCTATCCCAGTAGGCGTAATTGTTGCAGGTAGTCTGGACACGGACAGCGCGGAACAACCGGAGCGTACACGTAGTACGTGAGGATTGTGAGCACTGCCCAGGTTCAGACTGACAAATAAAATAGCCTAATGGGCTCGGCTCTTAACCGTGTCCTCTGAAGCGGCCCAGCAGTTTGTAACGAGAGCCAGGATAGAGCAGCCGCGCATAGGTCACGATTTTAGTGTCGCTCCAGGTCTGACGGCGAATCAGCAGGCAGGGTTCGTGTTCATCCACCGACAGATGTTTACGCTGACGCGCATCGGGCAGCACCGCTTCAACAATGTGCTCGCCCGCCGTCAGCGGCGCAACGCGCATCAGATAGGTGTAAGGCGTCATCTGCTGATAATCCTGCGTCAGGTAATCGGGCGCGACCAGCGGATTCACCAGGCGGTCCTCCAGCTGCACCGGCAGATCATTTTCGTAATGCACAATCAGCGAATGATAGAGCGTCTGCCCGGTGGTCAGTCCCAGTACCGCCGCCTGCTCAGGATCGGCTTTGTCCTGGCCGATGGCGAGGATTTTGCAGCTGTGCTGATGGCCGCGCTGAGCGATCTCATCGGCGATGTTATGTACCTCCAGCATGGCGGTGTAGCCTTTCATCTCCGCCACGAAGGTTCCGACGCCCTGCATTCGCACCAGAAAGCCTTCGCTGGTCAGTTCACGCAGTGCCCGGTTAATGGTCATACGGCTAACGCCCAGTTCATTAACCAGTTCACTTTCTGATGGCACACGCTGATTCGCTTTCCACAAACCTTCGCGGATCTGACCGACGATGGCCTGCTTCACCCGCTGATAAATCGGGGCAGGCTCATCGCTCATTGCCGCCGCCAGTTGTGCCAGTGCCGTATGCTCAACCATTTGCTGTTCCTTATGCTGAAAGTCCCCTAAGTTTACTGTCTCACCGTGTGAATGTATATACATCCAGTACGCTGCACGGTGCTCCAATGGTGCAGCCTGCGCATCCTGATGGTGCAGCCTCTGAGTAGCGCTAATTAGTCAACCCACAGCGGGCGGGCAATCGATTTTTGTGATCGGCCTGGCACGGCACTTGCTTACTCATTTTGATTGTATAGACAAGCATAGACAAGAATTAACGCTTATGTTTCACTCGTATTATTCCGCTGGTTCAGGGCAAGGAGAGCAGTTTAGCCATACCAGCACACTTGTATAGACAGGAGTAGACTATGTCAGGTTCGTTTCAGGTTTTGCACCTGGTGCCAGGCGAGGTGGACCTCGCCACATTACGCGCTATCTATCAGGGTAACGTCACGCTGACGCTTGATGAGCCCGCGCGTCAGGCAATTGCGGCGGCGCAGCAGACCGTGGATGCGATTGTCGCCTCCGGTAACGTGGTGTATGGCATTAATACCGGCTTTGGCAAGCTGGCGCAGACGCAAATCCCGGCCAGCCGGCTGGCGGATCTGCAGCGTAACCTGGTGCTGTCACACAGCGTCGGGCTGGGCGATCTGTTGCCCGACAATGTCACCCGTCTGGTGGTCGCCACCAAAATCATCAGCCTGGCACGCGGTCACTCTGGCGTGCGAATCGAACTGGTTGAGGCGCTGCTGGCGCTGTTCAATGCGGGCGTAATGCCCTGCATCCCGGAAAAAGGCTCGGTCGGTGCCTCCGGCGATCTGGCACCGCTGGCGCACATGTCGCTGATGCTGCTGGGCGAAGGTCAGGTACGGCTCAGGGGTGAGTTGGTCCCCGCCACCGAGGGACTGGCAAGCGTGGGCCTGTCGCCGTTTGTACTCGGCCCGAAAGAGGGACTGGCGCTGCTTAACGGCACCCAGGTCTCAACTGCGCTGGCGCTGCGCGGCCTGTTTGAGGGTGAAAACCTGTTTGCCGCCGGTCTGATGGCCGGTGCGCTGTCGCTGGAGGCGATTAAAGGCTCGCTAAAACCGTTCGACGCCCGTATCCATCAGGCGCGCGGTCAGCAGGGTCAGATTGCGGTCGCCGCTGCCGTCAGCACCCTGATTGAGGGCAGTGAAATAGTGCTGTCGCATACGCATTGCGGCCGCGTTCAGGATCCCTACTCCATCCGCTGCGTGCCGCAGGTGATGGGTGCCTGCCTGGACAACGTCAGCCATGCGGCGCGGATTCTGGAAATCGAAGCGAACGCGGCCTCTGACAACCCGCTGGTGTTCAGCGACTGCGGCGATGTGATCTCCGGCGGTAACTTCCACGCCGAACCAGTGGCCTTTGCCGCGGACATCCTGGCGCTGGCAATTGCCGAAGTCGGGGCCATCTCCGAGCGGCGACTGGCGTTGCTGCTGGACAGCGGCTTGTCGGGTCTGCCGCCCTTCCTGGTGCGCGACGGCGGCGTAAACTCCGGCTTTATGATTGCCCAGGTAACTGCCGCAGCCCTGGCCTCTGAGAACAAATCGCTGGCCCATCCGGGCAGCGTCGACAGTCTGCCGACCTCCGCAAACCAGGAGGATCACGTCTCGATGGCAACCTACGCCGCGCGCCGTCTCGGCAGCATGTGCTTTAACAGCGCCGCGGTGGTCGGCATTGAGGCAATGGCCGCTGCACAGGGCATCGAATTCAACCGGCCGCTGAAAAGCTCTGCGCTGATTGAGCAGGCCATCGACACCATTCGCGAGCAGGTCGCCTTCCTGGAGGAGGATCGCCTGCTGGCGCCCGATATCGAGGCAATGCGTCAGTGGGCAAGTCGCACTGACTGGCCTCAGGCATTGACCGCGCTGCTGCCGAGCATGCGCCCAACTTCTTGAATTAAAGGAATCTTCCATGAGCGAAACTCTTTCTCAGGCTGTGGCACGTGAAATTCGCGCGCCTCACGGTACCACGTTGCACTGCGCCAACTGGCTGATTGAAGCCGCTTACCGCATGATTCAGAACAACCTCGATCCCGATGTTGCCGAGCGGCCGGAAGATCTGGTGGTGTATGGCGGCATCGGTAAGGCGGCGCGTAACTGGGCGTGCTTCGAGCAGATCCTGCGTTCGCTGCGGGCACTGCAGCCGGATGAAACTCTGCTGATCCAGAGCGGCAAGCCGGTCGGCATCTTCCGCACCCACGCGGATGCACCGCGCGTGCTGCTGGCGAACTCCAATCTGGTGCCGCACTGGGCGACCTGGGATCACTTCCATGAGCTGGATAAAGCGGGCCTGATGATGTACGGCCAGATGACGGCCGGTTCCTGGATCTATATCGGCGCGCAGGGCATCGTGCAGGGCACCTACGAAACCTTCGTGGAAGCGGGCCGTCAGCACTACAATAACGACCTCAGTGGACGCTGGATCCTCACCGCCGGGCTGGGCGGCATGGGCGGCGCGCAACCGCTGGCGGGTGTGCTGGCCGGGGCCTGTGTGCTGGCGATTGAGTGTCAGGAGTCACGCATCGATTTCCGTCTGCGTACCCGCTATGTGGATTACAAAGCCACTACGCTGGATGAAGCGCTGGCGTTAATCAGCGAAGCGACCGCAGCGAAAAAAGCGATTTCGGTCGGGCTGCTGGGCAATGCCGCCGAAATCCTGCCGGAGCTGGTGAAACGCGCCCGGTCAGGCGGGCCAAAACCGGACATCGTGACCGATCAGACCTCGGCACACGATCCGATTAATGGCTACCTGCCGATTGGCTGGGACCTGGCGCGCTGGCAGCAGGCGCGCAATGCACAGCCGAAGGCTGTAGAGAAAGCGGCACGGGCGTCTATGGCGGTCCATGTGCAGGCGATGCTCGACTTCTGTCATATGGGCATCCCGACCGTGGATTACGGTAACAATATCCGTCAGGTCGCGCTGGATGAGGGTGTCAGCAACGCCTTCGACTTCCCTGGCTTTGTGCCAGCCTACATTCGTCCACTGTTTTGCGAAGGAAAAGGCCCGTTCCGCTGGGTGGCGCTGTCCGGCGATCCAGAAGATATCTACAAGACCGACGCCAAACTCAAAGAACTGTTCCCGCACCACAAAACGCTGCATCGCTGGCTTGATATGGCGCAGGAGCGCATCGCCTTTCAGGGGCTGCCTGCACGCATCTGCTGGCTGGGACTGGGCGAACGACATCTTGCCGGTCTGGCGTTCAACGAAATGGTACGCAACGGCGAGCTGAAAGCGCCGGTGGTGATTGGCCGCGACCATCTCGACTGCGGCTCGGTCGCCTCCCCTAACCGTGAGACCGAAGCAATGAAAGATGGCTCAGATGCAGTTTCAGACTGGCCGCTGTTGAACGCGCTGCTGAATACCGCAGGCGGTGCGACCTGGGTCAGCCTGCATCATGGCGGCGGTGTCGGCATGGGCTTCTCGCAGCACGCCGGCGTGGTGATTGTCTGTGACGGCAGCAAAGAGGCTGATGCGCGGCTGGGTCGGGTATTATGGAACGACCCGGCCACCGGGGTGATGCGCCACGCCGATGCAGGTTATGAGCTGGCGCAGCGTTGCGCCACAGAGCATGGCCTGAACCTGCCGATGCAGAAGTAATACGTTGAACGGGGCGAGCAGCAGCTTGCCCCATTTTCTTCGCTTTTTTCCATCCTGAAGCCCTGCCCGGACATCACTTCCTTATTACTTATTCCATTTTGATTTAGCCTATAGCCAGATTTCGTCCTGCCGGCGATAGACGCAGCGCCACCCGACCTCTAAAGTGAAATCTTCTCATTCTGTATGGAGCGCGATTCTGCATGACCCTTTCCCCTGCCCTGCTTGAAGATGCCCTGCGCTGGCGCCGTGCGTTTCATCGCCACCCCGAATTAGGTTACCAGGAACAGCAAACCAGCCAGTTTATCGCTGAAGAGTTAGCGCGGGCGGGATTGCAGGTGTTTCGTGGCCTGGCGGGCACCGGGGTTATCGGCACGCTGGAAAACGGTCCCGGCCCGGTTATCGGGCTGCGTGCAGATATGGAT
>Ga0209067_10000039_pt1 | contig 87190 bp, 78 predicted proteins | sample ColStrG_CSR_2013_FD_187199 | JGI IMG/M metagenome (GOLD analysis project Ga0209067, IMG submission 187199) | Freshwater sediment microbial communities in response to fracking from Pennsylvania, USA - Cold Stream Run_MetaG_CSR_2013 (SPAdes)... | ecosystem: Environmental > Aquatic > Freshwater >...
ATTTAAGGGTTTTTTCTTGTTGGTTCTTGGACTGACCTATTCCTGTAAATCAAATCCCTCCTTCCAAACCCGGGGGGAGGATTCCTTACAGGGGACCTGGGAACAGGAATGGACAAAGGAAGAATCCCGGGCCGATAATTTATATAAAACTAAGTATCAACTGCGATTTTATTGTGATTCCCTGTATATGACCACCCAAGTCGATACAAAATACAATTACGAAGATTCGCATTGCTTTAATGGTGGGCATTGGACCGAATACCAAAAAGCCGGGTATTCCATAAGCCATGATACCCTATTCGTAGAAGGGGTATATGCAAAACCCAATTTCAGAATGAAGATTTCGGGATGCCACCATAATGGCAATTTTCATGAGTATTATTTAATCCAAACACCCAAACATCCGGGTTCAAAAAGCCCCGACTCTTTAATACTCCTAAGCCCGCACGAAGCCAGCCCGATTTATTTACACCGAACCCAGAAATGGGTATGTGTACCCCATAAACTGGGATAAGGCATATTGACCAGATAGGTTCTGTTTATTTATTTGTAAACCCTTTTTGGCTAGAATGCGATGATGAATTTTTTAGGCTTCCCCTCGGGCAAAGCCTACGGTTTCTCGGTAAAGTTGGGGGGATGTTTCTGTTTTGTTTTTGAAGTACCGGCTGAAATAATGTTCGTCCTGGAAGCCCAGGTCGAAGGCTATGTTTTTTATGGGTTTCGAGGTAAGATATAATTCCCTTTTAGCTTCTATGACAATTCTTTCCGTAATAAGGTCGGAAATGGTACGATTAAAATTCCTTTTGGACATTTTGGCCAGGGTTTTACTGGGGATTTTTAATAATTCGGCATATTCATTCACCGAATGCTTTTCTTTATAATGGATTTCAATGGCATCCTTTAGGTTTTGTAAAACCAGGGGTTCTTCGGGGTTACCCGCCATTTTAACCTCTATAGGTTTTTCAGCCAATTTGATCCGGGCGCAATGGATTAAGAATATCTTTAAATAAGAGATTAAAAGTTCCGATTGGGCTAAATCGGGCCTTCCCATTTCCTCCTTTAATTCCCCTATGAGTTTCAAAAGTCTGGTTTCTTCCTCAGGTTGGATAAGAATATACGGTGGCTTGTAAATATTATTAAATAGCACGCCATTACAGGCCACCTCAGAATGGTGCTTATGGATACAAAAAAAATCAGGATGAAAATGAATTACCTCCCCATTAAACATTCCCTCGGGCTTGAATAAAAAAGGTTGGTACGGTGCAAAAGCAAAAAGATGTTTTGCTTCAAATGTGTAAGAGGAAAAATCGACTAATAATTCACCCTTTCCTTCATGAAGTAGTATAAGTGTATAATAATTTAGCCTTTGTAAATGATCGAAATGATCGTGATTATGTAACGAATAAACCTTGAAAGCCAGATGGCCATTGGCCGGATTAATCAGGGTGTTGGGCATTTTAAATTTTAGGCTTTAAGGTCCTTTCCGATTCTTTTATGGATAGGTCGTTAATGCTGGCATATCGCTTTTTCATATAACCCAGTTCATCAAATTCCCATAATTCATTTCCAAAACTACGATACCAATTCCCTTCTGCATCATGCCATTCATATTCAAAACGAACGGCCATACGGTTTTCCCGGAATCCCCATAATTCTTTTTTAAGGACATAATCCAATTCCTTTTCCCATTTTCTTTTCAGGAAGGCTTTTACTTCTTCTCGTCCGTTTATAAATTCAGTCCTGTTTCTCCATTCGGTATCGAGGGTATAGGCCTGACTCACTTTTTCAGGATCCCGGGTATTCCAGGCATCTTCGGCAGCCTGAACTTTTTTTAAGGCAGTGTCTAGATCAAAGGGGGGGAGGGGTGGTCTGGGTTCCATAGAGATAAAATTAGGGCGGATTTCTCCGCCCTTAAAATATTAAACTAAAACGGGTAATTCTTCAGCAATCGGGAAATCGATTGGGACACCGGTTAAGTTATGAATATAATTCATGACTATTTTATCGGCAATTTGCATAACCACATCGATTAAGCTGGCATCGGTATATCCAGCTTCATAAAAGGCCCTCACTACTTTTTCTGAAGGTCTACCCTTATGGGTAGTAACTTCTTTGGTGAATTGGATAAGGGCATGTAATTTTGAATCTTCATGAATTCCTTTTCGTATATCCAGAACATGTTCTTCCGTGAAGCCATTCATTTTACCAATAGTGGTATGGGCTGCCTGGCAATAATGACAATTATTAATTTGACTAACCACCAGGTTAATGGCTTCTTTCTCCTTATTATTCAAGGTGCTTTTTACCCCCTGAAAGGCCAGGTAACGCCCCAGGGCGTTTTTAGACACGGCCATAATGGCGTATAAATTGGGTACCATACCAATTTGTTTATTAAGGTTATCAAAAATGATTTGGTCTTCCGGAGCTACTTCTTCCCTTGTGGGTACAGGATAGGTTTTCATTGTCTTTTAATTTTGGGTGTTTATTCTTTTTAGTACACCACAAAATTGCAAACGAATGCCCCCTTTGTAAATGGACAAAGGGAGCATTCAGGTGGACAAAATTTAGAAGGGAACAGGCTCCTCCTCATGGGATTTTCCCAATCTTAATTCTTCTTGATGGCTTCCCTTATTTAAGTCAAAATTGGTTGAAGGTGCCAGGCTTTCTCCGGACTTTTTTTTCTTCCTCTTTTTATCGGCCTTATCCGGTCCAATACTATTTTCCTCCTCATCCGGAATTTCATTCAGGCTTTCCAGGTCCATAATTTCTTCAGGGTCTTCATCCTCGTCTTCAATTTGAAAACGGGCAAAGGCCGGATCAATCCGTTCATTTTTTCGTTCCATGAACCGAATGGTTTCGGCCAATATATAGGTGGCTTTTCTCTTTTTCCCTGTTTCCTTATCCTCCCAGGTATTGGTTCGTAGTTTACCTTCTACCAGAATTTTCTTTCCCTTTTCCAGGTGTTTTTCCGAAAATTCGGCCAGTTTCCTCCAGGCAACTATTTCATGCCAGTCGGTAATTTCCCTGGTCTCTCCATTTCGGTTATAGGATTCATTGGTAGCGAGAAGAAGGTCTGCCACTTTAATATGGTTTTCCAGATCGCGAATGATGGGGTCACTTCCCAGGTGACCGACCAAAACAACTTTGTTGAAACTTGACATAATATAGCTGATTTAAATGTTTATATAAATATAAATATTAAAATAAAAAATACAAATGATTTTGTTACTTCTGTCCCGGGTTCGAGTATATATCATTTCCTTTATATTTGACATTCATCCCATTTTAAATACCAGGCATTGTCTAATCCATCTGTTTCTTTACCTCAGGGAACCCGCGATTTCGGTCCTATCGAGTCCTATAGGAGAACGTATATTTTTAATACCCTTAGAAATTTATTTCAACTATATGGGTACCAGCCACTGGAAACTCCATCAATGGAAAATCTTTCCACTTTAACGGGAAAATATGGAGATGAAGGCGATCAGCTTATTTACAAAATTTTGAATTCGGGCGATTTTTATTCCAAGGTAGATCCGGAAAAAAGAATGGAAATAGGGTCCAAAGCATTGCTTCCACTGATTTCCGAAAGAGCCCTGCGCTATGATCTAACGGTACCTTTTGCCCGATTCGTAGTCATGAACCAAAATTCATTGGTTTTACCTTTTAAACGTTACCAGATTCAACCTGTCTGGCGGGCCGATAGGCCTCAAAAAGGGCGCTATCGGGAATTTTACCAATGTGATGTGGATTTGGTTGGTTCCTCCTCCTTATTGAATGAAACCGATTTGATTTCCATTTATGCCCAGGCGTTTAAGAAATTGGGAATACCTGATTTTACCATCCGCATTAATAATAGGAAACTCTTAATGGGTATGGGGGAATTAACCTCCCGGCCGGACGATTTTGCTTCCCTCGTTATTAGCCTGGATAAACTGGATAAGATTGGCGAGGAAGGGGTAACCAAGGAATTATTGGAAAAAGGATTTACCGAGCCGGATATAAAGACCTTGAGTCCTTTTTTTAATTTAAAGGGGAACCATTCCCAGAAGATGGAAGTTTTGGAAAGGACCTTATCGGGTACCAGGAGTGGGGCCCTGGGTTTGGCCGAAATGAAGACCCTGTTTACTTATCTGGAGTTTTTACCGGAGGTATTGGAAACCTGTTCTCTGGACATTGTTCTTGCAAGAGGTTTGAATTATTATACCGGTACCATTATGGAAGTCGTATGCCCTCAAGCAAAGGGTAGCCTGGGTGGTGGTGGGCGTTATGACGATTTGACGGGAAACTTTGGTTTAAAGGGAATGACCGGGGTGGGGATTTCTTTTGGTGCCGACCGGATTTACGATTTGATGAAAGACCTGGACCTCTTTCCAAAAGAACCCATTTCCACCCAGGTATTAATTTGTAATTTTTATCCGGATGCGGAACAAAAAGCATTTGCCTTATCAAGCCGGATACGGGCTTTGGGTATTTCCACTGAAATTTACCCGGACCAAAATAAATTACCAAAGCAGTTAAAATATGCCGATCAGAAGCAAATCCCCTTTGTAGTCCTTATCGGGGAGGAAGAATTCCGGGAGGGTTTATTCTCTGTAAAAAATATGGTAGAGGCAAGTCAGCAAAAATTAGGAGAATTGGAATTAATAGATATTTTAACGAAATCAATTCTTCCAAAATCATGAACCCGAAGCAAATACTTGCCGATTGGTCGGTTTTAACTGCCTTTCTTTCCTCGCATTTTGACCATGAAAGACCTGATTTACAAACGGTTCTTTTTTTAATTGGCGTTCAGGAACTAGGTCAGGGGCCGAAAAAATTTTCAAAAAGGGAAAAAGAAGAGCTTATTCATATAGCCATTTGTCGCTTGTTTTCTGATTTGGGATATTATGTTCTGGACGGGGTGGATGACCAGGGCTGGCCCCATTGGCGGCTGCGAAATAAAATTCCTTCCTATAGCTTCATGGAACAAGAGTATTTATTAAAATCCCTGGCCTATGCCTATTTTAAACCTTATCTGGAAAAGGAGGATAATCAGGATGAGGTTTTGTAAGGAAGGATAAATCCTCTTAATTTTATTCAGAATGAAAATTATCAGCTATAATGTAAACGGATTGAGATCGGCTCTTTCCAAAAATTTATTAGGATGGATCCAGGAACAGGATCCGGATCTGGTTTGTTTGCAGGAAATTAAGGCCAACCCCGAACAAATTACCGAGAAGGAAATCCTAGAAGGAATGGGCTATAAACTATTTTGGTATCCGGCAGAAAAAAAAGGGTATAGTGGAGTGGCCATTTTTTCTAAAATAATGCCCTTGCATGTGGAATATGGGTGCGGGCAGGAAGAATATGATAAAGAAGGGAGGGTTTTGCGATTAGATTTTGAGGATTTTTCCATCATATCGGCCTATTTACCTTCTGGATCTTCGGGTGAGGAAAGACAGAATTTTAAGTTCGAATTCCTGGATTTCTTTTATACATATATCCATGAATTAAAATGGAAATATCCAAACCTGATTATTTCCGGAGATTATAATATTTGTCATAAGCCCATCGATATTCATAATCCAAAATCCAATGCCAATTCTTCCGGATTTTTACCTGAGGAAAGAGAATGGATGGAAAAATTTATTCAGGACGGTATGATCGATTCTTTCCGGTTCTTTAATCAGGAGCCCCATCATTATTCCTGGTGGAGTTATCGATTTAATTCCAGGGCAAAAAACCTGGGGTGGCGTATTGATTACCACCTGGTTACCAAAACCCTTGAGGGAAAGTTAAAATCGGCCTATATTCTTCCCCAAGCTATCCATTCCGATCATTGCCCAATTGTACTGGAATTGAAATAAGCTTAATGGGCTTCGAGCCAATTTTCTCCCGAACCCAATTCTACCACAATAGGAACGGTTGTTTTAATGGCATTACGCATATTTTCCTGGATTATGGGCTTTACCGTTTCCAATTCTTTCCTTGGAACATCAAAAACCAATTCGTCATGTACTTGCATGGTCATTTTCGAGGCTAGCCCCATTTTTGTAAAATCGCGGTAAATCCCAATCATCGCCATTTTAATTAAATCAGCAGCTGAACCCTGAATAGGAGCATTAATGGCATTTCGTTCGGCGAACCCCCGAACCGTTTGATTGGTCGATAAAATATCCCGCAAATATCGCCTCCTTTTCATCAAGGTTTCCACATACCCATGCTCCCGGGCAAAGAGAATGGTATTATCCATGTATTTTTTAATCAGAGGATATTGCTCAAAATACTGGTTGATAATATCGGCGGCTTCCTTTCGGGGAATTCCTAAGTTTTGGGATAATCCAAAAGCAGACTGACCATAAATGATCCCGAAATTCACCGATTTGGCATTTCGTCTCATAGTGGAGGTCACTTCATTCAGGGGTACCCCATACACTCGCGAAGCGGTAGCGATATGAATATCCAGGTTTTGAAAAAAGGCTTCCATCATGGCGGGATCCCCGGAAATTTCAGCAATAAGCCGTAGTTCTATTTGGGAATAATCGGCCGAAACCAGGATATGATCTTCATCTCTGGGAATAAAGGCTTTTCTTACTTCCCGGCCCTTTTCGGTTCGGATGGGGATATTTTGCAAATTGGGGTTATTCGAGCTCAATCTCCCTGTTGCCGCAACGGCCTGGTTATACGAAGTATGAATTCTTCCCGTTTTGGGATTGATCATGGTAGGCAGGGCATCAACATAGGTGGATTTCAACTTTTGTAGGGAACGGAAATCCAGAATAGAGCCAACTATTGGATGCAAGGGCGCCAGAGCGCTCAATACATCTTCTCCGGTTTGGTATTGGCCTGTTTTGGTTTTTTTTGCCTTAGGATCCAGCTTTAATCGGTCAAATAGTATTTCTCCTAATTGTTTTGGAGAGGCAATATTGAAAGGGGTTCCGGACGATTTCCATATTTCTCTTTCTAATTCCTTCAGGCTATTCTCCAGTTCTTTTGAAAACTCGTTCAGGGCATTTTGATCTATTTTTACCCCCTCTTTTTCCATATCGGCCAGGACATAGACAAGAGGATATTCCATTTCCTCCACCAATTGGGTGCATTCTGCCTTTTTCAAAAGGGGTTCGAATGCCTTGCTTAGTTGTAAGGTTATATCCGCATCTTCTGAGGCATACTCTGAAATGAGGGATAAATCCACATCCCGCATACTTCCTTGTTCCTTTCCTTTTTTCCCGATTAATTCAGTAATAGAAAGAGGTTGGTATCCTAAATAATTTTCAGCCAGAATATCCATATTATGCCTTGTATCCGGATCCAGAACATAATGAGCCAGCATGGTATCGACCAGCTTGCCTTTTACCTGGATGCCATACCAGGCCAGCATTATGATATCGTATTTTATGTTTTGTCCGATTTTTATTATCCCTTCTGATTCAAAAACCGGCTTAAATTCCATGACCAGGGCGCGAGCCTCTTCCTGATTTTCCGGTACGGGAATATAATATCCCTCATGGGTGGCATAGGAGAAGGAAAGGCCTACCAATTCTGCCTGATTCGGGTCGGTAGAAGTGGTTTCGGTGTCCATACAAATGGCAGATTGTTGTAATAAAGTTTGGATAAGTTGTACCCGTCTTTCTTTTCCTTCTATCAGTTCATATAAATGGGGAGTATTATTTAAGGTTTTCCAGTTCTTTTCTTCCTGGATATCTTGCATGGAATCTGGTTCATCAGCCTTTGTCCGGGGTGGGGAATTCCTGAATAGATCGGTTTGATCCCCTTCTTTAAAGGATTCCTGTCCTTTTTCGGAATTTACAAGGATGGGTTCCGAAAAGACCCGTTTGCCCAGGGTTCGGAATTCCAATTCGGCGAATAGGGGTTTTAGCTCTTCCTCATTGGGAGAGGTAAGCCGGAGTTCCTCCTCATTAAACGAAATGGGGACATCCAATAATATGGTTGCCAGTTTTTTTGAAAGGATTCCCTGAGCAGAGAAGGTTTCTACATTTTCCTTCATTTTTCCCTTTAATTCATGCGAATGAGCTAAAAGGTTTTCCATGGATCCGTATTGCTTTATCAGGGTTTTGGCCGTTTTTTCTCCAATCCCCGGAATGCCAGGGATATTATCGACCGCATCACCCCATAAACCCAGAATATCGATAACCTGCTGGACGTTTTCAATTTCCCATTTCTCCAGAATTTCAGGTACTCCCATTATTTCTACATCATTGCCCATCCTTGAGGGCTTATAAATAAAAATGGCATCGGATACCAACTGGCCAAAATCCTTATCCGGTGTCATGCAATAGGTAATGAAATCCTGCTTTTCGGCAATCTTGGCCAAGGTTCCAATAATATCGTCTGCTTCATATCCATCCAGGGTAATAACGGGTATTCGGAAACCCTGAATCATTTTTTTTATAATGGGAATAGCAATGACCAGATCTTCGGGCATATCTTCCCGATGCGCCTTATAGTCAGCAAAATCATTATGTCTTTCTGTTGGCGCTGAGGTATCAAAAACCACAGCCATATGGCTGGGATTTTCTTTTTGTATAAGTTCAATAAGGGTATTGGCAAAACCAAATATGGCGGATGTATTCATTCCGGTGGAGGTAAACCGGGGAACTTTACTAAATGCAAAATGCGCCCGGTAGGCCAAAGCCATGCCGTCCAGAAGAAAAAGTTTTTTGGTATGATTTTTTGTAATGCCCATAACTTGGAATTTTAGGCTTTTCCAAACCAGTGAAAAAGGCTTATGTCGAAAATACTAATTTAGGTGGGGGTTTAGCGTTCTTTATCTATTTTCCCTTAAAACAATAGGCAAAATGATCGTTAATAGCCCCGGTAGCCTGTAAATGGGCATAACATATCACAGAACCAAAAAATTTAAAACCCCTTTTTTTCATATCCCTGCTCATATTTTTTGAAATACCATTTTCGGTAAGCATAGCCTTTTGATCTTTTGGCCGTTGAATAATGGGAAAGGTATCGGGAAAAAAGGAACGGGTATAGTTTAGAAAGGAGCCAAATTCTTTTTGAATTTCTATAAATGCACGGGCATTGGTAATAGTCGAGCGAATTTTAGCCTGATGGCGAATAATACCCGGGTTTTGCATCAATTCCTGAACTTTTCCCTCCTCGTAACGAGCAATAATTTCATAATCAAATTGATCGAAAGCCATCCGGTATTCCTCCCGGCGTAAAAGAATGGTTAGCCAGTTCAATCCTGCCTGGGCTCCTTCAAGGACAATAAATTCAAATAATTGCCTATCATCTTCTATCAGCACGCCCCATTCCTCATCATGGTAACGGGTATAAACCGGGTTATTGGTACACCATGCGCATCGGGTTAATCCCTCTTCCATAGGGTTTATCATAGGATTTCTTCGTTTTTTAAACAATTTCCAAGGCGGGATCCCAAAATTTTTTTTTGAAATCGACTATTTTATCATTCTGAACTTCTATGCCTTCATTTTCTAATAATTGCTGCATAAGATCAGGGCTTCCAAAATGATGTTTCCCTGTTAGAAATCCATTTCTATTTACTACCCTATGGGCAGGTATAAAGTTTTGTGCCGAATGGGCCTGGTTCATGGCATAGCCTACCATTCTGGCAGCGCTTCTTGCGGAAAGGTAATTGCCAATAGCCCCGTAGGTACTGACTCTCCCCCTGGGAATTAACTGCACTATGGCATAAACCTTCTGGTAAAAACTTTCACTGGTACTTTTCACCCGGAAACCTGTTTTTCAATTTGAAAGCAAAGGTAATTTATAGGTTTTCCCTCTTTCATGAAAATTTTTTCATAGGTGGTGGTTACTGAAAGGATATGGGTAGGATCTTGAATATCTTTATGCACATCCCGCTGAATAGTTAAGAATTTCCCCGATAAGGTTGGAATGGTTTCCAGGCTATAGGAAAATAGTTCGGCAGAATCGGTTTTTAAATGTATGCGCCCATCCGGTTTTAAAATTGAAAAATAATAAGCAAGAAATCGGGGATTGGTTAATCGTTTCCGTTCCCTTCTCTGGCTTGGATGGGGGTCTGGAAAGGTAATCCAGATATCATCCACTTCCCCTTCACAAAAATAATCTGGTAGGGATTCAATTTGAATACGCAAAAAGGCTATCCCTTTCCATTCGAATTCAAATGCTGATTTGGCTCCTCTCCATAATCGGGCTCCTTTAATATCAATTCCAATAAAATGATATTCAGGATTCCGTTCATACAGAGCCAGGGTATATTCACCTCTACCACAGCCTAATTCCAGGGAGATTGGTGCTTTTTTTTTAAAGTATTCCTCATTCCATTTCCCTTTTAAAAGACAATCCTTTTGAAAAACATTGGGCAGGGTTTCTATTTCACTAAATCTCTGTAGCTTTCTTTTCACCTTTTCTTATTTTTAAGCGAACTTATGGATTTAAACGAAAAAATTTATGTAGCAGGTCACCAGGGGATGGTGGGTTCTGCCATAGTAAGAAAATTAGAGAAGGAAGGGTTTAATAACCTCGTCTTTAGAACTTCTTCCGAATTGGATTTAAGGGACCAGGTTCGGGTTCGGGATTTTTTCGAGAAGGAGAAGCCAAGTTTTGTTTTTCTGGCTGCTGCTAAGGTAGGAGGAATTGTAGCTAATAATACTTATAGAGCCGATTTCTTATTTGACAATTTAGCTATTCAGAATAATATAATCCATCAGTCCTTCAAAAATGGGGTCAAAAGATTACTTTTTCTGGGTTCCTCCTGTATTTATCCTAAAATGGCACCGCAGCCCTTAAAGGAAGAATATTTATTGACTGGCCCTCTTGAGCATACGAATGAACCCTATGCAATAGCAAAAATTGCCGGATTAAAACTATGTGAAGCCTACCATGACCAATATGGTGCAGATTTCTTTTCTGCCATGCCTACCAATTTATACGGATACAATGATAATTACCATCCCATAAATTCCCATGTCATGCCAGCCCTCATCCGCAAGTTCCATGAGGCAAAATTGAAGTCATTGGATTCTGTCGAGGTTTGGGGTTCCGGCAAGCCACTTAGAGAGTTTATGTTTGCCGACGATTTGGCAGAAGCCTGCATTTCCTTAATGAATCATTCCTTTCCCTATGAACCTCTTGTGAATATAGGTACGGGAGAGGAAATTTCTATAGCCGACCTGGCTCATTTAATTTCCGGGATTGTAGGCTTTAAAGGAGAAATTAGGTTTGATGCCACCAAACCAGATGGAACACCAAGGAAACTAATGGATGTATCCAAGCTTAGAAGTCTTGGCTATCAATTTAAAACCCATTTAAAGGACGGGATACGTTTGGCTTATGAGGATTACCTTCAAAACCCAAAATATTCCGTACTTCATCCAAAAGGCAAGGAATTAATTTAGAAGAGGAAAGAACTTTCCTAGGATTTTGGCTTTCTTTTGGAGGTCCCAATTCGATTTAGGGTCCCGGCCAACCAGTTTTTCACCTGTTCTGTAAGTTTTTCACTAGGAATTTTACCGGCAATAAATTGGATCGCTGCATTTAGTCCCCTATTCAATAGTAGTCCCTTGGTGCCAAGCGTTAATCTATCGACCAGGAAGGGAGTAATAATTTTTATCCCTTTATGGAACCAGTCTTCCTGAATAGGGACTGTTCCTGTCGGATTAGCTGCTTTAGGAAAGAAGAAACGAGCAAAAGGTGCAATACTTTGTTCCGCCCCCACTAATTGGGTATGAAGACTTCTTTCATGTTCCATGACCTTGGTCCGCAGGCGTATTTTTTCCTGTTTTAAACTTTCTGCATCAAATACTCTCATCGTCCAGTAGGATATTGGATAAAAAATAAATGATTAAATTCTGAATTCTTTTGCGGATCCCTTTTCGTAAAACCAATAAAAGGATTAAGCCTAATAGAAATCCAAACCCAACCCATAAAAAGCCCGAATAGGAATCTCCATTTTTGAAGGATATAAATTCGGCCAAGCCAAATCCAAATAGCAATACTACCATGAGAAGAAAAAAACCAATCAATATCCCGAATAAGAGGGAAACTGAAATTTGACTGGACTTTTCTATCAGGCCTAATTTACCTAATCGGAACCTGGCGGAAATATATTCCGTTACTTTTTCATAAAGACCAGGAGGGAAAGGATTTTTTTCGTTTTCGTTGACAGTGTTTTCCAATGAAATTAGGCAACAAAGTCCTCATGAAATTCATGAGCGGCATGGGAAACGTCTGACTTTTTGTCTTTTAATATATCCACCTGCTCATTTACCCTTTTTTGAATATCGTCGGCAACAGATTTTAAGGTATCATTTATTCTTTCACGAATTTCAGATCCTTTTTCCGGTGCTAATAGAAAGCCTATGGCGGCTCCTGCTATTAATCCTGCCAATACCCCTACAACTACTTTTCCGTTTTCGTTCATTTTATTTTGGTGTTAATTTATTATCTCCTAAATATGGATTATACCATATCAGCCCAAAAATCACACCAATATTTTAAAATGAAAAAGATTTAAAATAAAAAAGCCACCCCAGGGGGTGGCTTTTCTTATAAGGAGAATACTTCTTAGTATAAGTTGAATTCTACTCTTCTGTTTTTTGCACGACCAGCAGCAGTTCTGTTGGTAGCAACAGGGTTGGCAGCACCGAATCCTTCTGCAGTGATTCTGGAACCGTCAATTCCTTTTTGTACTAAATAATCTTTAATGGCAGTTGCACGACCAGTAGATAATTCTAAGTTTCTGGCAGACTGTCCTTGGCTATCGGTATAACCTTTTAAAGATAATTTAGAAGATGGTTTAGAAGCCATTAAGTCAGCTAATTTATCTAAGTACTGGAAGGAAGAAGCTTTGATAACGGTTTTGTTGGTTTCAAAGTTTAGATTTTTGATGGCAGCTCTAACTACAGCCATATCTTCTTTAGAAACTTTCTCTTCCATTTTAGGAGCAGGAGCCATTACAACTTCCGGCTTAGGCAATTCACAACCAGATCCGTCAACTTTAGTTCCAGCTGGGGTATTTGGACACTTGTCGAACAAATCTCCCACACCGTCACCATCAGAATCTTTCTTCAGGTTAGAAACATCACCTTCAACAGCACCAACACGGTTTTTAACAGCAGTAACTTCTTTTGCAAGACTATCATTCGCTTTTAACTCATCATACATAACAGCAACAGGATTAGACCAAACCATAGCTGGTTTGCGACCTGTTCCAAAAGTGTATTCTAAGCCAATAGATCCGTAAGAGGCTTTGTTCAAGATTGCGCTCTTTTGACCTAAAATATTGCTAGCATCGAAGAAATAAACTTCGTAACCAGCATTTAAGGCTAAAGCATTCGATAATCTTACTTTAACCCCTAATCCAACAGGTACATAACCAGCATTTACGCTACTACCATAGTTGGATGGCGTTACATTGGCAAGACCGTAACCACCATCGATGAATACACGAACAGCATTCTGACGACGTAGGAAATCAATCGAAGCAACATCTACTTCACCTTTAATGCTTACCATATAGTTTACCGTAGAAGTTACATCACCACCTTGGTAAGTTCCTCCAGCAACAAAATTTGCATTCTGTCCGGAAGCAGCGTTGTTGGCGTCTAATTTACCACCTACGAATTCAGCTTTAATACCGAAAGAATGTTGTAATTGCCATTTTAAGAAGGCAGAATATCCTAATTGAATAGCATAACCGGAGAATTGGTTATGTCCACCAAGTGCTGAAACAGGAGCTAGAGCACCACCGGAAATTCCAACGGACCAAGCGCTGTATTGCTTTGCACCACCAAAAGTTTTTAAGGGGGCGTAGCTAACCGGAGCAGAGCTAGCGGTTTTTGTACTGTCCTGGGCGAATGCAACATTCGCACAAAGAGCAGTCAATAAAAGGGATACACTAAATAGTTTTTTCATAATCGTTTTATCATTTTGTTAGTTTATTAACACCTGCATTCATCAAAAAACATACCAAGATATTATTTAATTCGTATAATCTAAAGAAATTACAAACTCCGTTCCCTTACCAAGTTCACTTTCTACATAGATATTGCCCTGGTGGTTATGGATAATATTTTGGGTGCTGGTAAGTCCCAGGCCAGTTCCTTTAATCTTTCCTGTAAAAAAAGGTTCGAATAATTGATTGATGTTTTCTTGTGGAATCCCTACTCCATTATCTTTGATACGTATAGTAACCTGGGTTTCGGAATTGGTCGTATGTATGATTAATTGTCCAATTCCCGGACTCATTGCCTCAATGGCATTAATAATTATATTGAGAAGGGCGATTTTCATTTTAACAGGGTCCAACCTGACCATATCCCTTTCATGCATAAAATTCTTAACCAGCCAGATTTCTTTTAATTGAATCCGGTCATTGGCCAATTGGATGGTTTCATTGATAATTTGTATCAGGGAATAATCCATAAAATGAAATTCATCCGGGCGGGTAGAATTCAGGAGCTCGGTTATAAGCTGATTAATCCGTTCGCAGTTTCTTCGCACTATATCAAAATACAAATCCAGTCCTGAATCCTTATCCTCGATCTCGGATTTTAATTGTCCCATGGATAGGGTAATATTCGTAAGGGGATTTCGTACTTCATGGGCAATTGTTCTGGCGAATCGACCGGTTAAGGCTAATTTTTCATTTAGCAATAATTGCTTTTCCGTTTGCTTTCTTTGGGTGATATCAGCAAAGGTCAATACAAATCCATCTCCTAATTTTACCAGGTTAAGCATTAACCATTTCTGGGTTCTAGTTTCAAAATTTTCCCAACTAAGAGAATTTTCCAATTCTACCAGTGAGCCTACACGACTGGAAATCTGGTAGGATATATCCCCCTCAAATATTTCCGATAAAAGCATTCCTCTCCGGAAAGGATTTCGGGGCAATAAGATAATTTCTGATGAGGTATTATAGGTTAATAAACTATAATGGGTAGGGGCGTTCTCTTCCCTGGAAATGGATTGAAAAGCCATGATGCCATTTACAGAACTATTATAGATTCCGGAAATTAATTCTTCCGCTACCGTTCTTTCCCTGATTTCATTATCCAGAACCTTTATCATCTGCAATTCATTTTGGTGGGTTTGCAAATAATTCAGGCTCAATCCGAGGAAAGGGAACAAATACGTGACAATTTCAAAAAAATGGGCCACAATGAAATTTCCATCCTGTAAAGGGGCCACAGAAATGGCCATATGAATTTGGGAGAATATGGCAGGGATTAAACTTAAAATTAAGGTTTGTGAAAAAACAGAAGGGTACCTTTTATAAAAAGAAGGAAATAGAAATAATCCGCAGAATAAATAAAGAATAATAGGAATGGTATCGAAAGGACGACTGATAATAAACTGAGGATAATTTAAAACAGGAACTCTTTTTATAGAAAGAAGGATATTAATAGTTAATATAGAAATCAAAACAAAAATAACGGAGATATAAAAAACAAAATTTTCCGATAGATTTTCCGAATTTTTTTCTTCATCGCCAAAAAATAAAAGGAATATTCCCGTGCCCAGTATCAGGATAAGGGCATGGAAGGTCCGGGAAATTAACCAGGTAAATTCTGAAATAATATTTTGATCGCCTTCCAGGCTTATCAAACCGGAGGCAGTTAAAAGGTGAAAAATATCCAAAAGACCCGCACAAAATAGGGCGACCCCTACAATTGGGGTACTGATATCTCTTTTAATACTATAATCAACAAAGGCAAGTATTACGGTGAGAAAGGCAATGGCGATGGAAAAGGCCACTAAGATTACCTGGATAAAACGACCATTTAGAAATTCAACGATCTTATTTTCCTGAATATTGGCAGGCAGGTTGGAAAGACTGTTAAAGTCCAGGAATATAACTTTGGACCCGAAATCCACCCCCAAATGCATTAATATGGTAGGGATAAGACAAATAAACACCGTTAGCCAGAAAATCTGGAAACTCCGGTCCCGGCCAAACTGCCTGAGTTTATGAAAAAAGGAATTCAAACCATTTTCTATTATAAATCCGGATTTATAGCTTTCATTTTGTTATACAAGGTTTTACGATCTATGTTAAGGATCTTGGCCGCCTTGGTTTTATTAAAATTAACCTGGCGTAAAACCTGTAAAATGGTCTCATATTCTGCTTCCAGGGCCGCATTCTTCAAATTATTCCTTGGTAAAACAGGCTCCTCAATGATGGGGATAATGGGCATTTCTCTATTTGATGGGGAAAAATATCCCCCCTCGGCAATTTCCAGCGGCAGGGATTTTATTTCAACCTCCGCATTTGCTTCCGTTAATAAGGCGGCCCGCCGGATAACATTTTTTAGTTCCCTTATATTGCCTGGCCAGGAATACCGGGAAAATTGCTCAATAACTTCCTGGCTTAAACCTTTTATCGGTTTTCCTAATTCCCTGGAAGATTCTCTCAGGAAATAATCGGCAAATAAGAATAAATCATTCCCTCTGGATTTTAACGGGGGGATAACGATGCTGAATTCATTGAACCTATGATAAAGGTCTTCCCTGAATTTTCCTTTTTGTACCGCATCCCATAAATTTTCATTTGACGCCACGATAAGTCTTACATCCAGCATAATTTCCTTGGTGGATCCAATTCTTTTTACCTTCCTTTCCTGAACTACCCGTAATAAGGCAATTTGTATATCATAGGAAAGGTTTGCTACTTCATCGAGGAATAGGGTTCCATAATTGGCCATTTCAAAATGTCCAATTTTTGTGGAGATAGCTCCGGTAAAGGATCCTTTTTCATGACCAAAAAGCTCGGAGGTGGCTAGTTCCTTAGACAAGGACCCACAGTCCATAGCGACAAAAGGAGCATTTCTTCGGTTGCTCAATGCATGAATTCTATGCGCTACGGATTCCTTACCCGTTCCTGACTCGCCAAATAGGATAATACTATAATTGGTTGGAGCCACTAAATCAATTTGACGATACAGTTCTTCGGCAACCTTGGAATCTCCTTTTAGAAACCCATCCTTGAAGGGAGCATTGGCACCATTTATCTTGTCATAGATAACCGGGGGTAATTCTGAATTTTCAGGATGCTGGGTCTGTGAAAAATCCAGCGCTTTATTTATGGTATTCAGAATCTCATCCGGGTACAGAGGCTTGGTAATATAATCATAGGCTCCGGATTTTATCAGGTCGACGGCCATTTTCACATCGGAATAACCCGTTATAATAATTACAATAGTGCCGGGATGCAGGGCCTTGATTTTTTGCAGTATTTCTTTCCCATCGGTGTCTTCCAGTCGGAAATCGCAAAGCACAAGGTCGAAAAACTCATTCTGAATAATCTCTATTGCCTTTGCCCCTGAAGTGGCCACACTCACCATATATCCGTTTTTGGATAAAAATTTATAGAGTAGTTGGCCAATATTTATCTCATCATCTATCAGCAATATGTTTTTCATCGGGTTCTATTCAAATTGGCTAGAGGTTTGGATTAGGAATAAATTCCACATAATTCCCCATAGGTAAAAAAAAACTGTATTTCGGGGAGCAATTTAAAACAATTGGGTATATTTTTTCCCAATAAAATTAATTCATTGAGGATCCCGAAAGGCAGAATTTATGGATTCTTTCTAAAATTATATCTTTTGTAAATGGCTTCGGAATAAAATCATTCGCCCCTGCGCTTTTTGCTGTCTTAACCTGGGTCGCCTCATCATAAGCGCTTATCATGATGATTATGCATTCCGGTAAGGAAGATTTAATGGTTTGGATATAATCCAGCCCGCAACCATCCGGAAAGTTAATATCCAGGAAAAGAATTTGAGGATTTAAATCGGGAAGTGCCCTGATCCCGGAGGTTAAATCCTGGAAGCAAAACACGTCGAAGAATTCCGAACCAATATTACTTTTTAACAAATAGCCAATATCGACCTCATCGTCGATAATGGCGATTATTTTTCGCATATTTTCATATATGCAAATCCTGAACCATTTTATTCTAATCCTATTTTCCCTTAAAAACAGGTTTTCTTTTTTCTAAAAATGCCCGGGTTCCTTCTTTAAAGTCTTCGGATTCAAAAAGGTTTCCAAATTCTTCGATTTCTATCGCATACCCATCCACATTTTTATTGCTTTGGGCATTAATGGCCTTTAAAGCTGCCTGAACAGCCAGCGGGGATTTCGATTTAATTAAATTTAGCTTGCCTTTTGCATATTCCAACAGGTTTTGAAGCGGCATTACCGCGTCTACAAGTCCATAACGAAGGGCCATTTCCGATTTTATGGATTCAGAGGTAAGAATCATTTCAATGGCCCTGCTTTTACCCAGGATAAGACTTAGTCGTTGGGTTCCTCCATACCCGGGTATGATGCCAAGATTTAATTCTGGAAGGCCTAAAATGGCGTTGTCGCTTGCATATCGGATATGACAGGCAAGGGCCAATTCCAAGCCCCCTCCAAGGGCATACCCATTAATACAGGCAATAAATGGTTTTTCTGAATTCGAAATTCTGTCAAATAAGTCCTTCTGATTTTTAGTGCTTAATTGTATGGCCTCCTGTTTGTTTAGGGTATTCAATTCCCCAATATCGGCACCGGCTACAAATGCCTTTTCCCCGGAACCGGTAATGATGGTCGCTCGTATATCAGGCCTATTCTCGCATTCTTTTACGGTCTGTACCAATTCCTGAATGGTCTGGTTATTCAGAGCATTTAATTTGGTGGGGCGGTTAATGGTAATGATGGCAATTTCCTCCATTACCTCAAAAAGAATATTTTCCATATTTAATTTTAAAATGATCGGTTTTCCTTTACCCAGGAACGGATATACTGGGCAATATCTCCTGTTGGAGTCCCCGGCGGGAATAAGGTTCCTACGCCTAATTTACCTAATTCGATCCGGTCCTGTTCCGGAATAATTCCCCCCCCCGTTAACAAAACATCGTTCATGTCATTTTCCTTCATCAAATGCATTATTTTGGGGAAGACCGTCATATGCGCCCCGGAAAGAATACTTACCCCTATGGCATCCACATCTTCCTGTAAGGCAGCCCGAACAATCATTTCTGGGGTCTGTCGCAAACCGGTATAAATCACTTCCATTCCGGCATCCCGTAAGGACGAGGCAATTATTTTTGCTCCTCGATCATGCCCGTCCAAACCACATTTCGCCACTAAAATCCGGGGAGGGCGGTTCAACGTATTCATAAGGCAGGGAAGTTTGATAAAGCTGATCCAAATCTTTTCAGGGTTTGATCCTTTCCCATTAATTCCATGGTATCAAATAGGCCAGGACCCATATTTATACCGGTTAATGCCACCCGGGTAATCTGCATCATGGAACCGGGTTTAATACCCAAGGTTCCAGCTGACTCCTGAAAACAGGATTCAATATCCGAAGCTAGAAAGGATTCGAGTTTTTCAATTCCTTTTACCAATGATTCCAGAAAAATCCTTGATTCGGTATTCCATTTTTTCTCAATACTCTGGGCATCATATTCCTTTGGATCCAGGAAAAAATAAAAACTAAGGTCCCAGAACTCATGGGTGAAATGGGCTTTCTCTTTAATAAGATGGATAAGCTTTGCCAGTTTATCCAAAGGATATTCCACCTGTTTCGTTTTTAAAACAAGGCTAAAGTCTTTCGCAAGATCTTCATCCGGTTTTGCTCTTAGATATTGCTGGTTAAACCATTTTGCCTTATTCAAATCAAATTTTGCTCCCGATTTACTAATCCGTTCAATGCTGAAAGCCTCCACTAATTCCTCCATAGAAAAGATTTCCTGGTTTGTTCCTGGATTCCAACCTAATAAGGCTAATAAATTGACTACAGCTTCCGGAAAATAGCCCTGTTCCCGGTACCCGGAGCTTTTTTCCTGGGTTTGTGGATCGGTCCATTCCAGTGGAAATACCGGAAATCCTAAGCGGTCCCCATCCCGTTTACTCAATTTCCCGTTCCCGTCGGGTTTCAATAATAAGGGAAGATGGGCAAATTCAGGCATTTCCTTCTCCCAACCCAGAAAACGATATAATAATACATGTAAAGGGGCCGATGGCAGCCATTCTTCGCCACGGATAACATGGGTAATTTTCATTAAATAATCGTCCACGACATTGGCAAGATGATAAGTAGGCATTCCATCTGATTTAAATAATACCTTATCATCCATTTGTGCCGTATGCACAAGAACATTTCCCCGGATAAGATCCACCACCCGGACTTCCTCCTTTCGGGGAATTTTGATCCGAATTACATAGGGATCTCCTTTTTCTAATAATTCCCGGGTTTGATCGGCCGAAAGACTTAAAGAATTTCGCATGCTTTCCCGGGTAATATAATTATACTGGGGAGAGGCCATACCTCCCTGGGTTAGTTTTTCCCGCATTTGATCCAGTTCTTCGGGGGTGTCGAAGGCATAATAGGCATTTCCAGAGGCCACCAATTTCATGGCATACTCCTGGTAAATGGGCTTTCTTTCCGATTGCTTATAGGGAGCATAAGGACCTCCTACCGATATTCCTTCCCCTATTTGAATTCCACACCAATTTAGCGCGTCAACGATATATTGCTCTGCACCAGGCACAAAACGATTCTGGTCCGTATCTTCGATGCGTAATAGAAAATCGCCTTCCATCTTTTTAGCAAAAAGATAATTGTACAGGGCCGTACGAACCCCACCTATATGTAATGGACCGGTAGGACTTGGGGCAAACCGTACTCGTACTCTTTTCATGCTTTCACTGGCCATATTCATGGAATTAATAAAATAGTGTGCAATTTAGTAAAGCTGTTCTAATTGAACCGCATTCCCCAGGAGACTAATTAAGATACGAGGAAATGGACCGATATTATTTTAAGCAACAATGGAAATTCTGGCTTATCGCCTTTGCTTTTACCATTGGAAGCTTATCCGTTCTATATACCAATTTCGTGGTTAATAAGATTAAGTTTGAAGAGGAAAGGAGAGCAAAACTCTGGTCAGAAGCCCTTCGGCTGGAATTTCAAACAGACGACGGGGAATTCTTAAACTTTTTATCCGATATTTTAGCCGAGCATACCCAGGTCCCCGCCATCATGACCAATGAATCAGGCCTAATTGTTCAGTCCAATGGCCTTGATTCCACCAAAACTTTTAATTCAAGGGAAAAAGGCAAGTATTATGATCCTGATTATTTTCAGGAACAGCTGGTCGATATGAAAAAAAAGAATAAACCCTTTGTCATAGAAGCAGCAGGAAATCAAAAGCTATATATCTATTATAAAGAGTCTAAGTTATTAACGGAATTAAAACTATTTCCTTATGTACAACTAGGCATCATTTTTATATTCCTGGTGGTCTCTTATTTTACTTTCTCCCGTTCCCGGCGTACCGAACAAAACCTGGTCTGGGTAGGAATGGCCAAGGAAACGGCCCATCAGCTGGGAACCCCTATTTCAGCTCTATATGCCTGGATGGATTATTTGCGGGATAAATATCCCAAGGAAATGGTTATTTCTGAGGTGGACGAAGATATTAGCCGACTACAAATGATTGCCGACCGGTTTTCTAAAATTGGCTCTACCCCGGTTCTGGAACCTCAGGAATTGATTCCTGTGATAGAAAAATATATCCATTATTTTGCCATTAGAACCTCCAGGAAAATTCAGTTTGAGGTTTTGGGTGAAAATGAAAAAGCCCTGCTAAACGTGCCCTTGTTTGAATGGGTAATAGAGAATCTTTGTAAAAATGCGATAAATGCTATGGGTTCGGTAGGAAAGGTAACTATTACCGTATCACCCCTGCGAAAGGGAAAAGTCCAGGTAGATTTCAGGGATACAGGGAAGGGAATCCCAAAATTGCGTTGGGAAACGATTTTTCAACCGGGATATACCACCCGCCGGAGAGGTTGGGGATTGGGTTTATCTCTTTCCAGAAGAATCATTGAAAATTATCATAAAGGGGAGATTTATGTAAAGGAATCAGAAATAGGAAAGGGTACCACCTTCCGGATTATTCTTCGTGGGGAAGGATATATTTCCAAACGCAAAAAAGCCCCCGGGGTTGTACCCCAGGAGCTTTTAGAGGAGGAGCAAGAAAATATTTAATGTTTGTTCCTGTTTTGTTCTTCTTCCGATGCGGTGCTTTTCGAATGTTTTTGAGGATTTGTTCCAAAACCATAGGTGAAGCTTAGGCTCGCTCTTCTGCTATCAAAATAATTCACAATCTGAATATCCACATTACTTTCAACTTGAGAACCCCGGAATTTATTCATTTTGAAGATATCATCTACGCTTAGTTTTAGGTTGGCCTTTTTATTCCAAAAGGATTTTTGAATTCCTGCGTTAATAGCATATTGGGATTTAGCCATTAAATATCCATAAACCGCGGGCGCATTATAAAAGGCATTGACCTCTCCCGACCAATTATTAGGAAAGGTTAGGGTATTGGTAATATTGGCCGAACCGGAAATTCTGGATAACTGTACATTACTTAATCCGGCACCCGCCTTGGAGGTGTATTTATTGAAATTGGTATTCAGGTTAAGGTTTATGGTCCACCATGGGGTAGGATGGACGGGCTTGCTGAAAGTAAGACTAAAATTATATTGGTTGGCTAAATTCTCGCTGGTCACCTTGCTCACTTTTGTGGTATCATTTTGTAGGATTATTTGCGTGGCTACATCTTTTATCCAACTAAAATTAAAGCTTACAAAGGTGGTATTTTTATAGGTATCGGAGACTTCGAACGATTCGGTATACTGAGGTCTTAAAAAAGGATTTCCTTCCTGAAAGGTATATTGATCCAGGTAAAAACGGAAGGGATTTAAATCCTGATAGGATGGGCGGTCTATTCTTCTGGAATAATTAAATCCAAATTGATTGTTGGAATCGAGTTTCTGGCTGATGGAAAGATTAGGGAAAAAGTCCAGATAGGAGCGTTTAACCTCATTGTTTAAGGTTATCGAGTTTCCATCGGAATGGGTATCCTCTAAGCGTAGCCCTAAAACCAGTCCCGTTTTTTTCCATTGCTTATTAAAGCTACCATAAAGGGCGGCAACCTGTTCGGTATAGACGAAATGATTGGACTGGGTAAGGGCCGGAACATAGGTTTTATTCCGAAGGGAATCATAATTTATATTATTATCGGTTTTAACCCAGGAGTATTTACCGCCAAAATCCAGTTTGGAGGTTTTATTGAAGGGTAGGGTATAATCTAATTTCCCTACCCGGATATCCCCATGGGAGGGCGAGCTGGTCTGGATAGAATTCGAAGAACTGGATTGAATTTGTTTAGGTTGAAAGAAGGTATTGGTAAGGGTTGTACTACTTTGGTTATTGTAAAGAGAATAATCGAAATTGGCTAAAAGTTCTTGTCCTAAGGTATCTAAAGTGTTTTTATAATTCAGGTTATAGGTGATTCCATTTCCGGCGAAATAGTTGGAGGAAACAGCAAGTAGGGTAGAATCGATAAGATTATTGGCATTGAGTATACTCGTATGATTATTGGTTGGGTTTGTTCCGTGATAAGCGTATCCATTTAATTGTATTCCAATGGTTTGGGTTTTGGAAATAGAATAATCAATACCCCCTTTATAATTATGGTTTTGAAAATTATTCATTATATAGGTATCCGAGTTAAATGTAGCCAGTTCTCCCGGAGTATTGAAATATCGGTTTAGAAGAAGGTGGTTTTGGTTCCGATTCCAGCTATAGTCATAGTTTGCGAAAATATTCCAATTGCCCGTTTTATAGTTTAAGTTTATACTTTCATTTAGCCGGTAATATACCCCATGCGCCAAACCGGAAGTGATGATCCCATTCAATCCGGCCTTTTTAAGTTTCTTGGTTTTAATATTAATGATTCCTGAATTTCCTGAAGCATCGTATTTGGCCGAAGGCTGGGTAATGATTTCAATTGTTTCAATGGAACTGGCAGGCATATTTTTTAAAAGATTGGTAAGGGCATCGATGGACAGGTAGGTGAGTTTTCCATCCAACATAATGGTCACTCCCTGTTTTCCCTGAAGGGAAATATGATCGTCTTTATCGAGGGTAACTCCGGGTGCTTTTTTCAATACCTCCAGGGCATTTTCGCCCGTGGCTAAAATATCTGCTTCCACATTTAAAACGGTCTTGTCCACCTTTCTTTCAATAAAAGGTTTTTTAGCTATTACATTGACACCTTTCAACCCAATGGATTTTTCAGATAGAATAAGGTCCGGAATTTTGAGGGTTTGATCCCCCTTCACAATTATACCAGGAACTTCCAGATTGTTTAATCCTATAAACGAAGCGGTAAGGCTATAATTCCCCTCGGAAACCCGAAGAGTAAAGGCTCCCTTATCATCACTTTGGGTGCTACCTCCTGTAATATTTTTCACATATCTTCCAGTGTCCGTACTTTTCCTTAGGGTAAGACTAGCCCCGGGAATGGGTTTTCCCAAAGCATCCTTTACAAACCCCTGGATGGATCCTTTCTGGCTATTTTGAGGGTTCTGGAGGCTATCCATTTGGCTTTGGGCCCATCCGCTCAGAGGGAAAAATCCGAGGAGCAGAAGGTTGAGGTGGAGAATAGGAATACGAATTGTTTCGTATTTTTTAAACATAGGGATAAGGTAGAATACGTTTTTCATATTAATCATATTAGGGTAAGGAACGGGTCTTTGATAAAATTGATGAATTATTTAGTACTACAACACCACAAAGATATGTGTTAAAGATTATACCATGCAATACATAGTACTAATGTATCACATATATTACATCGTTTATCTCGTATTCAATTCAAAAAACGTGATTTAAGGCCTTGGAAGAGGTTTTTGTCATTTCTTTTTGTGGAGATTATTTCGCCGAAGTCCATAAAAAGTCTATTTTTTAAATTAAATAAATGCGGAATTAATTATCCCCAGTAATTTTTTCTGTGTTTGAGACCAGTTTTTGGGACAGGAAATAAGAACTAAGAAGACCCAGACCGCCAAATATTCCTATACATCCAAAGTAGATGGGATCTGTATCCTCTTTAAAATTCAACGTATTCGTCAGGTAAAAAGCTATTAATAAACCTATCCCGAATCCAATTAATCCCATGGCAATAGTAATTCCTATTGGTGCTCCGTTAACCGGTTTCAATTTATTTCTAAAAGGCCCAGGATCGAGACCCTTTTCTAGCATTGCCTGACGATCTTTAAACCGAAGGTATTCAAGGCCAAAAATTAGGAATAAAGTAGCAATCGTGATTATAATAGGCAGAAGAATTCCGAGAACAGCGACGAAACTTTCATTATTGCCTATTTCCAGTAAATGGGGATGAAATATCATGTTTCAAATTTTTAGATTTATTTCCCTTTAGGACTACACCCATAGATTCCAGGTTACGGAAAATCGTAAAGTATTTGTTTACAAATTTTTTGAATTAGGGTAACCGGTTTAGAATACAAGCGTCTAAAACCAAAATGCGAATTCTTACCGACGAAGAACTAATCCAAAAAGCCTTATCTGGTGATCGATCCGGTTTTACAGCCCTGGTGAACCGATATAAAGGGATGAGTTTTTCACTAGCCTATAGGCTGGTTGGAAACCGGGAAAATGCAGAGGAAATTGCGCAAGATGCTTTTATTAAGGTTTTTAGAGCATTACCAGGCTTCCGCTTTGAATCCAAATTTTCTTCCTGGTTATATAGGATTGTATACACCACCGCAATGACCTATTTGCGAAAAAAAACGATATCTACCCATGAACTATCTGAAGAAATCCAGGAGGTTTTTGGTGAGGATGAGGATTATAGCCTACGGTTCGACCAAAAAATTCATAAAGAAATGGTCCAGAAAGTCTTAAATTTATTATCACCAGAAGATTCCAGCCTGATGCATTTATACTATATCCTGGAACAAAGTCTAGCTGAAATAGAAGGGATTTCAGGGGTTCCGGAAGAGACCCTTAAAGTGCGTTTATTTCGGGCAAGAAAAAAATGCAGGGGTTTATTGGAAAAAGAATTGGTGGCTTATGGCAAGTAAGTTTCTGAAAAAAAGAGATAAAATGAAAAAGCAAAATAAGGAAGAAGATCCATTTTTGGGAATTATGGGATTAGTAGAAAAGGAGAAACCATCCAAAACCTTCACCATGGAGGTACTGAGCCAATTGGAAAAGGAAGGGATTCTCCCAGTAAAAAGGAAAATACCTAATGATAATGGATTTATTTGGATAGGGGCTGGATTTTTATTCTTATTAATAAGTCTGATTATAATCCTTATAGGATTTATATGGGCTCATCCAAATGTAAAATTTGGACTAGGGCTGAAGCCTTTTCACAGGAATTTTGTTTGGAATGATACTAAAGTGGTCTGGTATGCGTATTCTATTTCCGGGGTCTTAATGGCTACTTTTTTGCTTGAAATGTTTCGTTTCCGAAACCAAAAACGAGAAAGTTTATTGACCCGGTAAGAAACTTCATTATGTTCTCCATCAAAAATTTCCTTATAGCAATTTCAATCCCCCTCGTTCTTTTTTTACTTGGAAACTGTAAAGCGGTAAATCCTGCTAATCCCTATTCTTCGCTAAGCAATAATAATATTGGATGGCAGGAGATTTCAGAATTACAGGGCAATAACCAGGTTGCGGGAAATTTACGAACCTATTACTTTTATAAGGATGGATCCTACCAGGTGGTTTGTGAGGCCAGTGATGCTTCCTGTCTGGTAAGCAATACCAATACAGGAACCTGGGATTATATTACCGATTCTACGGTTCAGGTTTCCATTACCAATGGTCCTATTTTATTTTATAAAATAATTCAAATTAGCTCCACCAATCTTTGGTTTCAGGATAATAATACTAAAAACCTGAAAGTCATCCGGGAATGTGTTCCCCTTGCCAAATAAAAAAGGCCTGATTCCCACGGGAACCAGGCCTTTTTATGGGATACCTACCCTTAGAATTTAATAGGCAATTCCGCCAGGGCATTATCCCAACCGGCGACTAGGTTACCACCTTCCGTAAACGTTATGGAGAAGTTCTCAATCGTAGAAACCGGCTTGGTTAGGGCAACTTTAGCTCTTGCAACATCCAAGGACTGATCGTAGGAATACGCTCCCCAATGATCGGTTTGTTTGTTGATGATGAAAGTCCAGCTATCTTTTTCAGGAATTACGAAAAGAGAATAAATCCCTGCAGGAATGGAAGTACCTCCAATGGTGACGGTTTTGTAAAAACGGATTTCCGTTTGCTCGTTGGCACCGGCTCTCCATACTTTATCAAAAGGCTCCAATTTTCCGAAAATCTCACGGCCATTTTTTGCAGGACGAGAATAAATTACTTTAATAACCGGAGCTTTTCCTTCCTGGGAGGCGGTATGTGGAAAATAACTAATATCCACAGGGCTTTTATCCAAAGGAGCAAATTTTTGTGCATTTACAAAAAGATTTAGCCCCAGTATGCAGAAGGCAAATAGAACAAATGCAATAGATTTTTTCATTTTATTTTGTTTTTAGGGTTGATTGGATTTTCTGTTTAAATATAGTGGATTCTAGGATAATGGCTATTAATACTACAGAAATACTTCCTACCACATTGAGCCATAAATAGGCAACAGGTAAAAATTTTGAAGATAAAAGAACCATTATTTCGCCTAAGATTCCCGCATAGAATACGGAATTTCCCCTTACCCATTTTAGATAAAAGGCTACGAGGAAAACCCCCAGAATGGGACCATATACAAAGCTCCCTATAATATTTACGGCTTCTATTAAATTATCAAACCGACCAATAATCAGGGCCAGAGCAATACAGATCAATCCCCAAAAAAGTGTGAATCCTTTCGATAATAAAAGATAAAGGCTATCTTTTTCGTCCTTACCAATCCACCTTCGGTAAATATCCACCAAGGTAGTGGATGCCATAGAATTCAAGGCCGAAGAAACAGCTCCCATAGAAGATAAAAAAATAATGGCGATTAAGGCTCCTATTAAACCATGAGGAAGGTACCCGAGTATAAAACCTAAGAATACATAATTGGAATCATCACTCTTATTGTCTTTTACCGGATTTAAGGCGATGGCCTTTTTTTCCAGGTTCAACATATGGGAATAATCCCTTTGAATTATCCTTCTATTGATCATTTCCTCCTTCAGGTTGGTTTGGGTAGGGGGAAATAGATAGGCATTCAGGGTCACCTTTTTATGATCAAAGGCCTCCCTATGTTCTTTTTCTAATGCGGCATACCTGGTTGATAAATTTCCTGCAGGCATTCCCGACTTAATTAAGGGATTAAATGACAGGGGGGGTGGGGTAAATTGATAAAAGGCGAAAACCAAAACCCCTGTACTTAAAATCAGGAACTGCATGGGGATTTTAACGATCCCATTCATAATTAAACCTAATTTGCTTTCCCGGGTACTGCTTCCAGTAATATACCTGCCTACCTGACTTTGGTCGGTTCCGAAATAAGATAATTGAAGGAAAAATCCGCCTATGAGTCCCGACCATATATTATATCGCTCTGCCAGGTCCCATTTAAAATCGATGGCTTTTAAATGCCCCATAGCTCCCGTAATTTTCACCACCTGGGCTAAATGCACCCCTTCCGGCAATAATCGAAAAGTGGTGTAAATAGCTGTAAACAATCCGGTAAAAATGATGAGCATTTGAAGAACCTGGGTATAGGAAACGGCTTTCGAACCACCAGTAAGCGTATAACTCAAGACCAGGACGCCCACCAACAAGGTACTTGAATAGGTAGGGATATGGAGTAAAGCAGATAGAATCAGGGAAGGGGCATATACCGAAATGGAAGTGGATAAAGCGCGCAATACAAGGAAAAGAAGGGAGGTTAATAAACGAGTCTTGGCATCAAAACGTCCTTCCAGGTATTCATAAGCCGTATACACATTTAAACGATAAAAATTAGGCACGAAGGAAATACAAAGAACCAGGACTGCCAAAGGTAATCCCAGATAAAATTGAATGAATCCAAGGCCATGGGCATAACCATATCCAGGACCAGCCAAAAAAGTAATGGCCGAAGCCTGGGTTGCCATTACGGAAAGCCCTACATGGTACCAGGGCAAGGATTGATCAGCGCGTAAAAATCCATCCAGGCTTTGTGCCTTTCTTCCCCTATAAACGCCATAGGCACTGATCCCCAATAAAGTAATAGAGAGCACAAGCCAATCCAGTATACTCATCCGTTCAGGCTACTTATATAATTAAGGAATAGGATTTCAAGGAAAAGCATCAGGACCACCAGGGCATAAGCCAGGGTCCATGAATTCCAAACCAATCCCCTTTTATTCATGTCGGGCATTTATTAAATTGACAAAAAGCCGAATAGCGCCTGGATTACCCGCCGGTAATTCCCGAAAGAAAACTAAACTGGTATATACAAACATCCCTTTCCCATACGGGGTGTATAATACCGAGGTGGTCAAATCCTGTTCCCCCGGATCGTGCATACTAAATAAGGTTTTATAGGGACTATCGATGGGTCCGGGATGAGGGAAATATAGGCCTCTCTCCTGAACCCAATTTTTAAAATCGGAAGGAACAATCTTATTCGGATAGTTTAATAAGCTGGAATTTGGATCTAGTATTTTTACCTCTGCATTTTCGTCCGTTACCCGGTCCCGGTCCAGACTAAATGGATAAGGGCCAATTTGACTGGTTACTAAATTCGAATTGGTATTATACTGGACTAATAGGGTACCCCCGTTTTTTACGAAATTCATTAGAATATCATGAGAGAATTTCAACACCGCTTTGGTATTAAAGGCGCGTACCCCAATAATCAAGGTAGTGTATTTGCGTAAGTCCAGATCTTTGATTTCAGCATCAGAAAGGAGATGCACCGGATATCCGATCTCGCCTAATATTTCGGGAACATAATCCCCTGCTCCCATTATATAGGCAACGGACCGGGCAGGTGTATTTAAGGCCAGACGAACCAGTTTTATTTGCGATGGCTCCGTATAATTAATCCAGGGAATATGATCATATTTTATGGTATGAAGACTTTCTGAATAGGTTTTCCCACCTAAAACAGAGGAAATTTTTGCCGAATCCACACGGGAATCTGTTCCCATAGCCTTGGGCGGCTGAAGACTAAATTCTACCTCTTTGGTGGAAAACTGCGAATATAAGGTAATGGGTATGGAAGCAGGGGTGCTGGACCAGCCCTTTGGGAATTGTATTTTTACCGAAGCGGTAAGACTGTCCTTCAATCCGGTTAGGGTCACCTTAATTTTCTTTGGCCCCGAATTCTTAAAAATATAAATCTTGCTATCGGGCTCAGCGCTTATAGGAGGAATTACAGCAACCGGTTCAAAATACTCTCCCTTAACCGGATCTATATACTTAACCAGGATAGGAAAATGGTCATGAATTTCCTGTCCCATAATATTGAAAAAGATTTTAACCTCTAATGGATTCGGTTTTTTAGGTTTCCCAATCCATTCCGGGTTTTTAATGACATAGCGATAGGCAGCATGGGGATATTGAAGCTGATAAGGCTGGGTTGAATATGTGGAATCGAGGGATATGGATTCTGAATCATGAAAAAGGGTATTAAGGCCTAAATCCGCCCCATTAATCCCGTTCATTTTGACCTTCCCTCCAGGAAAACTAAAACGGCTAATTTGTACCCCAATATCTCTTCTTTTAATAATATCAATACGTAAAGGTAAAGGGTCATCATAACTCAAGGTGCCCTTAAGGCTGGTACATTCCACCTCAATTCCGGAACAGGCAAGAAGAATATGACTAATGGCCTGAAGTTTCTGGGATTGTAATGGCGATTCGGGCCAGGATTTAATTTGTTTATAGGCCTTAACCAGATAAGGTATAATCGTTTCCGGTTTTTCTGCCTGAAAATCTTTAATGGCCTTTTGGATATTCCCAAAAGCAGAATCGGCTCCAGGCTGATTTTGCCAGGTGCTGTCCAAACCTTCCATGAAATCATTTTTTCCAGGGGCACCGATCAGGGTTTTGAAATACTCATATTGTTCCCCTTTAGCCGAGCCCGTACCAAAACCCTGGCTTTTATGGTTGGACCGGCTTTTCGCCGCCAGTTCCCCATAACTTAATCCCAGCAAGGGATTATAGCTGTTTACCTGGAAATGCAATTGATCTTTTGCCGTTGTATTTAAGCCCCCGAAATTAAACGTGTTCCAGAACACTTTTTTTACATTCCAGGTTTTGACAAATTGTAATTGGGCAGGAAAGGCCTTTTCATCAGCGGCCATTTTTACCGCATCGAGGGTTAGTATGGCCGAAGCCGTATGATTCCCATGTCCCCCTTCCCCGGTGGTAGGAAAACGGTCCATAATAATATCGGGCTGGAAATTTCGGATCACCCAAACCATATCCGATAAAATGGAATCTCTATTCCAGAAATTCAGGGTTTCTTCCGGATTTTTTGAGTAACCAAAATCCAGGGCCCGGGAGAAGAACTGTTCTGCCCCATCCACTTCCCTGGCAGCAAGGAGTTCTTCTGTACGGACTAATCCCAGGGTTTCCCCCTGTTCCCTTCCGATTAGATTTTGTCCCCCTTCCCCACGGGTTAAGGCCAGATACCCGGTTCTTAAATGCCGGCCCTTTACCAAATAGGTTAAAAGTCGGTTGTTTTCATCGTCAGGATGTGCCGCTATATACAAAATGCTGGTTTTGTAAGGTAATTGCTCCAGAGCTAATAAAATATTCGCCGATTCCGGATGCATATTCACCTGGGCGAAGGAATTTGAAAATAAAAACAAGGACTGAAGGAAAATCAGACCAAGGGAAAGAAGGAAGGGTTTAAACAGGATCTTCATAGTGGGGATTTCCTTAAAATTTTAGAAAAAGAAGCCTGAACGAATATCCTTAAAATAATTTAAAATTATTTGGAGGAAGAAGAAGTTTAACTATTTTTGTCAATCAATCGTTTGATTAATATTTTAGTCTAAGGTGCTATGGGGATTCCCGATTCCAATCCGGATAAAAAGGAGAAAATATTATTGGCGGCGGAGACCCTTTTTAGCCAGTTTGGTTTTGAAGGCGTTTCTACCAGGGCTCTTGCCCGGGAGGCAGGAGTTAATATTGCCATGCTATCGTATTATTTCGGATCTAAGGAAAAGCTGTACGAATCGACCATCCAATATTTAATGGATAGGCGAAGGGATGATTTTGCAAGAATTTTCGATTCCATTGAAGACCCTTTGCATAAAATATTCGCCTTGGTAGACTATTATGTAGACAAAGTATTTGGGCAGGGTGCGGCGTATAAAATTTTTAACCGAGAAATTTCCAATTCCCAGGTGCCCGGTTTGTGCAATGAAATTCTGGATTTTATTATGGGTAATATGTCCATTATTAAAGGTTTTATTGAGGAAGGAATAGAAAATAAAATTTTTAAAAAGGTGGATATGGAAATGACCTTATTTACTCTGGTTGGAACCGTACATCATCTAACCCATGCCCAGTCTCTTACCAGAAAAATGTTTCATCTAAATTTCGAAGAGCCCTTTTTATCAAACGAACAATTTAAAATGAGGTTAAAAAACCATTTGAAAAACCTTTTATCGGATCATCTTCTTATATCAAAACCTTAAACTAAACTCTATGCAAACAAAAAACAAAAGGCACCCTTTTCGGAATTCAGGCCGGATTTTAACAGGGCTATTTCTTTTTCTAACCGCATGGCTTCTACCCGGAGAAGGATTTTCTCAGGAGAAGCTGGTTTTGAAACCCGCCGATCTGGTCGATTTGGCTATTAAGAATAGTAATCTGGTTAAAATTTCTCAGGCTCAGTTGGAAGCTGCTAGAGCAAGGATGGAACAAACCAAGGATAAAAATCTACCCAATGTTGGTATAAGTGGTGCTTTTTATGTGTTTGACACCCCCACTTTCAAACCAGCCGTAGGCTTAAGAAATTTATTAGGTACGAATTCCTCTTCTAATTCCGGATCCTCCTCCAAAGGAATTTCCGCATCCAATTCTACCTTATTACAAGCAAGTGCGTCTGAAAATATTTTCGGAGGGTTTAAAAACAAGTATACCCTGGAATCCGATACCTATTTGGTTAAGGCAGCCCAATTAAAGGCAGATTTTAATCAGGATGAAGCCGTTTTAAATGCTTTATCTGCCTACTATAATATTTATAAGCTCATGGCCAATCAATACCTTTTAAATCAGGATTTGGCCGAACAAAACCGCAGGGTTAAAGATTTTCAAAATCTGGAGAAAAATGGATTATTGACCCGGAATGATTTATTAAAGGCAGAGGTCGGTGCAAGTTCCATTAAGGTGAACATTTTGGATGTATCCAATGCTCTTGATATTGCCCGTTATAATCTAAAGATTATGCTAGGGTTATCGGACGCGACCGCTCTGGAAATTGACACCCTTTCCTTATTTAAAGACCGGGTAGTTAAATCCAGGGAAGAAATGATCCAGTATGCCCTGGATAACCGTTCTGATTTACAGGCTGGAAACCAGGAAAACGAAAGCTATAAAGCCAGGGTACTTTCCTCGAAAAGTGGCTATTATCCACAAGTAGCTCTTTCGGCGGGTTATTTAGACGCATGGATACCGGGGGTCCTTTCGATTCGAAATTTATTTAATGCGAGTTTGGGGGCAAGGTATAATTTAACCAGCCTTTTTACTACCAAACACCAGGTTCAGGAAGCCAAAGCCAATTTAAATTCCTCCATAGCCAGTAACCAGTATCTGGCCGATCAGATTAAAATGAGCGTGAATCAGAATTACTTAAATTATCTGGAAACGCTTAAAAAAGTAGATCTGGACCAGGATATTATTGATCAGGCGAGTGAGAATTATAAAATTCTAAAGAATAAATACGCCAATAGCCTAGCTACCCTTACCGATCTTTTAGACGGTGAGCTTACTCTATTACAGGCCCGTTTAAATTTATCCAATGCAAAAGCCGATGCCCAGGTAGCGTACTTTAATTTAATTAAGGCGTCCGGAATGAAATTTACTAAAGAAACCATTAACTAATAATCCTCCCTAAAAAACAATATCATGGCAGAAAATTCGACCCCAAATTCCGGAGCTCCGGAAACCGCAAAATCCCCGAGATCTAAAATTTTCCCTATTATTCTTTCCGTTTTGGTCCTAGTAGGCTTGTTTTTTGGAATCAAATCCTATCTATGGGGACAACACCATACCGATACGGACGATGCTGAAACGACCGGTGATTTAGCTCCTATTCTTCCCCGGGTATCGGGTTATGTGGAGAAATTGAATGTAACCGATAACCAGAGTGTGAAAAAAGGGGATACCCTGGTAGTTCTTGACCAGAAAGATCTGGCTTCCAAGGTAGAACAAGCCCAGGCCGCCTTGGATAATGCAAAAGCCAATCTGGAGGTAGTGAGTTCAAATGTTCCCATTTCTAAATTAAACACCTTAACCTTCGAAAACAATACCAAGGTGGTAGGTGCCAATATCCAGGCGGCAAGAATTCGGGCAAACCGGGCCTCCCAGGATTTTGACCGGTATGCCAACCTGATTAAAGATCATTCCATTACCCAACAGCAATATGATCAGGCTTTAGCCGATAAAGAAACGGCCCTGGCGCAACTAGCAGCGGTTGAAAAGCAGGAAGGACAGGCCAATAGCCAGGTTAAATCTTCCGAAGCCCAATCCAAATCGGCTCAGGAACAAATTAAGGTGGCTCAGGCCCAGGTAAAACAGCGGCAAGCCGATCTGGATTTTGCCAAATTGCAATTATCCTATTCGGTTATTACCGCCCCTGAAAATGGGATCATATCGAAAAGAAATGTTCAGTTAGGACAATTTGTTGCCGCAGGCCAATCCTTATTCACCCTGGTATTAAGCGATAAACTTTGGATCGTGGCCAATTTCAAAGAAACACAATTGGAAAAAATGAGACCGGGACAGAGTGTAGATGTAGAGGTGGATGCTTTCCCTAAAACCAAATTTAAAGGCAAAGTGGAATCTATTGCTGGTGGGACCGGAGCGGTATTTGCTCTTTTGCCACCCGATAATTCTACCGGAAACTTTGTAAAAGTGGTTCAAAGAATTCCTGTTAAAATCCAATTTATAGGGGATAATAAAGAGCTGAGTTTATTACGTGCCGGGATGAATGTAAAAACCACCGTTAATTTTGACGAAAACTAAAAAATAGAACCATGGATGACTCATTAGTTGAATATGGGTTTAGAAGGGTAATCATTACGGTAATCGCCATCACCTGCGCTTTACTGGAAATCATTGATACCTCGATTGTAAACGTTGCCCTGCCCAATATGGCAGGAAACCTGGATGCCTCGGTATCGGAAATTACCTGGGTAATAGCCGCCTATGCCATTGCCAATGTTATTGTGGTGCCTATGAGCGGTTGGTTCTCCATGAAATTTGGTCGAAGGAATTACTTTGCTTTTTCCATCGCTATTTTTACCCTGGCCTCCCTGATGTGCGGGCAGGCTACCAATTTATGGGAATTAGTACTTTTCCGATTTATTCAAGGTTCAGGAGGGGGAGCCTTATTGGCCACCTCCCAAACAATTTTAACCGAAACCTATCCAAAGGAACAGAGAGGATTATCAACGGCTATTTTTGGTATGGGGGTTATTATTGGTCCTACCCTGGGCCCTCCGCTTGGGGGATGGATCACGGATAATTATTCCTGGCCCTATATATTTTACGTAAATATTCCATTAGGAATTGTGGCCTGCCTGCTAACCCTACAATATTTACGCAATCCCAAATTTCAGGGAAGTGCCAGAGCAAAGGAAGCATCTATTGATTGGCTGGGAATTGGTTTATTAACGGTAGGGGTAGGATGCCTGCAATTGGTTTTGGAGAAAGGTCAGGAGGAGGATTGGTTCAATAAAGATTATATCCTGATTTCGGCCATAGTATCCTTTCTTGGGCTATTCTTCTTTGTCTGGAGGGAATTCTCAACTGAATTTCCGGTGGTGGATTTAAGGGTATTAAAAAACCGAAATCTTGCGGTGGGTACCTTATTATCCTTCATTTTAGGATTTGGTTTATATGGAAGCACCTTGGTCATACCCCAGTTTGCCCAATTTATTCTTGGATTTACAGCCACACAGGCCGGTTTATTATTTGTCCCAGCCGCTTTAACGACCGGGGTTATGATGCCGGTGGTCGGGACTTTAGTAGGAAAAGGGGTCAAACCAAATGTGCTTTTAGCCTTTGGCTTTACCGGATTCTTTGTGTTTTGTTATTGGATGTACCTTAGTTTAACTCCCCAAACCGGAGAGTCCGATATGTTCTGGCCTCTGATTATGCGAGGGTTCTGCCTTGGATTCTTGTTTATACCAGTAACGGTACTCTCCCTTTCCAGCCTGAAAGGAAAAGAAATTGCCGATGGGGCCGCCTTTACGGGTATGATGCGTCAATTAGGAGGATCGTTCGGGATTGCCATTATCACCACCTTCCTGGTAAGAAGAGAACAGAATATTCGTAGCTCAATGGTGCAGCATTTAAACCTAAACGATCCGAACGTGAGCGGAAGGCTCGCTTCTACCAAAGCGTTTATGATGTCGAAAGGGTACTCGCCCGATGTGGCGTATAATATGGCCCTTAAAATCATGGACCTATCCGTGGTTAAACAGACCGCAGTATTAGGTTATATGCAGGTTTTCCTGGCATTGGGAATTTTCTTTATTATCTGTGTCCCTTTTACCTTGATGGTAAAACAAACTACTGCCAAAGTGGATACCTCTATGGCGCATTAATCGATTAATTCCTCAATAAAAAAAGGGGTGGTTCATTTAGAGCTACCCCTTTTTTTATAGGATGGAAATTAATAATCCTGTAAAATAAGCTCTCGTTTCACCGGGGTGAACTTGGCGTATAAGGCCGCCCTTTGTTCCTTAATGGTATCGGAAGCAAGGAATTCATCGTAGGTCATTCTTTTATCCAGAATGCCGACCGGGGTTAATTCCACAATTCTATTCGCAATGGTATTGACAAATTGAATATCATGGGATTTAAACAAAACGGTACCCTTAAATTCGCTTAAGCTCGTGTTGAGGGCAATAATAGATTCCATATCCAGGTGATTGGTCGGCTCGTCCATGATCAGTAGATTCGGGGCTTGCAACATCATTCGACTTAACATACACCGAACCTTCTCTCCACCGGAAAGCACATTGGCGCCTTTTAAGGCTTCCTCACCTGAAAAAAGCATCCTTCCAAGAAATCCACGAATAAAGGACTCATCTTTTTCTTCCGAGAATTGCCGTAACCAATCTACCAGGGATACATTTTCCTTAAAAAAGCTGGAGTTTTCTAATGGGAAATAGGCAGGTTTAATGGTCGTTCCCCATTTAAAGGTTCCAGATTTTGCTTCCGATTCGGACATCAGGATATCAAAAAGACGGGAAACAGCCAAATCATCCTTGGATAGAAAAGCAATTTTATCTCCCTTATCCACCATTAATTCAAGGTTTTTGAATAAAATTTGGTTATCCATTTCTGCCGTAAGCTTATCGATACTCAGAATCTGATCGCCCGCCTCTCTTTCCGGTTTGAAATTTATAAAGGGATATTTTCTATTAGAAGGTTTTATTTCATCGATAGTCAGTTTTTCCAATAATTTCTTACGCGAGGTAGCCTGACGGGATTTGGAAGCATTGGCACTAAATCGGGCCACAAAGCTTTCCAATTCCTTTCTCTTTTCTTCCGTTTTTTTATTTTGATCGTTTCTTTGCTTCAGGGCCAGGGTACTACTCTCATACCAAAAAGTAAAGTTCCCGGTATAGAGCTGAATTTTTCCATAATCAATATCGGCAATATGAGTACATACAGAATCCAGGAAGTGCCTATCGTGGGAAACCACCACTACGGTATTCTTAAAGTCGGCTAGAAAATCTTCCAACCACATAATGGAATCAGCGTCCAGGTGGTTGGTGGGCTCATCCAATAAAAGCACATCCGGATTTCCATAAATGGCCTGAGCCAATAGTACCTTAACCTTGTCTACCCCCCCTAATTCTCCCATTAAACTATAATGATCTTTTTCGGCGATACCCAATCCGCTTAATAAATTGGCAGCATCGGCTTCTGCATTCCATCCGTTCAAATCAGAAAATTCAGCTTCCAGTTCGGATGCTTTTTCCCCATCGGCTTCGGAAAAATCTTCTTTGGCATATAGGGCTTCTTTCTCCTTCATAATTTCATGAAGCCTTTTATGACCCATGATCACCGTTTCCAATACCGTTATGGTATCAAATTCAAAATGATTCTGACGTAAAAAAGCCAATCTGGCCCCAGGGTTCATGGAAACGGAACCGGTATTGGGTTCAATCTCCCCGGTCAGTATTTTTAGAAAAGTAGATTTACCGGCCCCATTTGCCCCAATTAATCCATAACAATTTCCTTCGGTAAATTTTACATTCACCTCTTCAAATAAAATCCTTTTTCCGTAACGAAGTGTTACATTGTTGGTTGATAACATATTTCTCTTTCTCCCTGCAAAATTAATCCTTTCCATTCACGTAATGAAGATGATAAGGCATAGGAACGAATTATTATGTAAAAAATCCGTTTTGAAAAGGAAATACAGGGTCTATTGGTAAATTTGATTTTTCATTCTATTGCATGGGTAAACCCGTTATTATTGAAGTAAAGGACCTTACGAAATCCTATGGAGATTTCCTGGCCGTAGATCATATATCCTTTCAGGTTTTTGAATCCGAGATATTTGGTCTGCTGGGACCGAATGGAGCAGGAAAAACCACTACCCTGGAAATGATAGAAACGCTAAGGCCCAAAACTTCAGGTCAAATCCGTATAGATGGGATTTCTATAGATGAAAATCCCAATGCCATTAAAAATCTAATTGGAGTACAGTTACAGGCTGCGGGGTATTCCCCCAATTTGAAACTTCTTGAAATTATGGATTTGTTTAGTGGATTATATGGGGTTAAGATCAATGCAAGGGAACTTTTGGAGAAGGTAGCCCTGCAGGACAAGGCAAAATCCCGGTTTAAGGAGCTTTCAGGAGGGCAAAAGCAGCGGTTTTCCATTGCTACCACCCTAATTAACCAGCCAAAAGTGATTTTTTTGGACGAACCGACTACTGGATTAGACCCTCAGGCCCGCAGAAATTTATGGGATTTATTGTTTGATATCCGTAAATCAGGCACTACCCTGGTGATCACCACGCATTATATGGATGAGGCGGAAATTTTATGTGATCGGGTTGGCTTTATTAACCAGGGAAAACTAATTAAGATCGATACCCCAGACCATTTTATCCAAAGTTTAATCGATCAGGGCTTTCAGAGGGAAAAACCGGTACGAGCTGCTTCCCTGGAAGATGTCTTTATCCATTTAACGGGAACAGAATGGAAGGAATAATCCTTAATTATTACGATGTATGAATCAAAACAATTCCCCCTATAATCATACCAGGGCTACCCTGGCCCTCGCAAAAGCGAGTTTTATCTCTATTATCCGCAGTCCTTCGGCGGTGGTATTTAGCTTATTATTCCCACTTATTTTTATTCTGGTTTTTGGGTTTATTGGCAATTCAGGCATTCGGATCGATGTAGGAATTGGAAAAGGATCGGATACCACCAATATTATTTATAAAGCCCTGGCAGGAACCTCCATCATTAAAATTCATCAGGAGGAAAGCTCACAGGAGATGGAAAAGGAATTAACCCGGGGAAAACTCGATGCCATTATTTTATTTCAGAAAGTTGTGAATCCTCCTCAAGGGAAGGCCCCTCTTCAGGTTTCGGTACGTTATACACAGGCTTCCCTAACCCAGGGCTCTGTTTTACGTTCGGTTCTCACGAGCATCCTGTTTAAGATCTCTAAAATGCATGGAGACCCTTTGGAAAATATCGTTCAGCTTACCGAATCCACGATCCAGGGAAGGGTTTATAAATCGATCGATTTTATTTTACCCGGTCAATTGGGGTTTTCTCTTTTAAGTACCGGGGTTTTTGGAACGGCCTTTATTTTTCTGAGTCTTCGATCTACCTTAGTAATAAAACGATTCTTTGCCACTCCGGTAAGAAGATCCAGTATTCTACTGGGGGAGGGCATTTCCCGTATTGCCTTTGCACTGATTGGGGCCTTTATTATTTTAATGATTGGTCATTTCCTGTTTGGATTTACCCTGGTAAAAGGTTGGATTACGGTGGTGAATATGATGATTCTTTCGTTTATAGGGATTGTCGTATTCATGGGATTCGGCTTCGTGGTTTCAGGTATTGCTAAGAATGAAAGTTCTGTGCCGCCACTAGCCAATATTATTACCTTGCCCCAGTTCCTTTTGGCCGGTACTTTCTTTTCTATATCAGCCTTCCCAAAATGGCTGCAATATATCTCCAATGTCCTTCCTCTTACCTATTTAAATGATGCGATGAGAAAGGTGGCCTTTGAAGGAGCCAGTCTCATCGATGTTTCTCATTCCCTGGGAATACTGGCTTTATGGGGTATAGGTATTTATATTCTGGCCGTTAAGGTATTTAAATGGGAATAAAAAAGGGGTGATCCCAAGCAGGACAACCCCCTTTTTCTAAAAAGCAAAAACCAAAAATCTTATATGAATTTCAAACCGATGGAAAGGTTGAAATAATTTAAACGTTGTCCCAGATTCGGATTAATTTGCGATAAACCAAAATTATAGCGGGCATCTATAGTAAAACTGGCGACATCCACACCTAATCCTGCCTCGGCTCCCACATTGAAATCTTTATAGGTGTATTGAGAAGGGTTAGGAATTTGTAGACCCGGGTTTTTTAAAAGGGATACAAAATCGGGTCCGGCCATAATCCTTACATTTAGCAGGGGGAGAGATACTAATTTATGTCCCAATAATACAGGGATGTCCAGGGTTGAAAAGGTAGCATTTTGAACCGAGGCAGATCCTCCTGAATTAAACGTAAAGCTGGCGGAATTTGAGCCGATCAATACTTCTGGTTGGATATAGGTTTTATTTCCAATTCTGGCAAATGCTCCGACCTGAAAACCGGCCTTTCCCGCCTGATTGGTAATGAGGCTGGAGGAGGTTGGAAGACTTGAATAATTAAATCCTACTTTTGGACCTATCGTGAAGAACTGGCAGAAGGCTAAACCCGGAGCCAGGATAAATAGGAAAGATGTTAAAATAATTTTAAGGGGCTTCATAGTTTTTTGTTTATTTGAATTATACGCAAAACAGATACCAGAGTTCTATTATTTTGTTATTCAGGGGCTTGTTTGTTAAATTAGAAATATAAAATGGCTGAAATAGTAATTCCAGAAAAGAATTGGGAAAGGATTCGAATTAAAATCCAGAGAAAATACAATCATTTAAGGGATGAAGACCTAGGTTTTAAGCAGGGAGAGGAGAATGAACTCATTGAAAGGTTACAGATTTTGACCAAACAGAACCGGGATTATATCGTTTTTATGTTACGCAAAATGCAGCATAATCTGGACACCAATCTATTATAATAGTCATGCTTCCTATAAATGCAGATAAATAACTATTGGTTATTAAATTCTCGCAACAATATAATTGTCATTCGCGTAAAATTAAATTATTCAATGCAGCCGGATGAGGAACTGGATGTCGTAGTGGAATCAGATTCCAGTACGGGTATCGACTTCATTAAATCATTGGTATTATGGAATGATAACCATAATACTTTTGACCATGTTATTGCATGTTTGATAAAATATGCAGGAAAGACGGAAGCAGAGGCGGAAAAAATAGCATATATCGTGCATACCAAAGGACGATGTATCATATTGGAAGGAGCCAAAGCTGAACTGGTGGAATGTTATAATATTTTAAAGCTTAAAAACTTAACTGTTTCCATTGAGTAAAGCCACAACCATTTTGAACAGAATCATCAAACCAAAAAACCGTTGGGTCTGGATCCTTGGCGGACTATTTCTTTGTTTTGGCTTATTTGCCTTCCGAATTTCAGACGATTATTTTCAAATTTCCAGGAACCTTCAAATATTTGCCGACATATACCGGGAAGCAAACCTTAAATACGTAGATAATATTAAGCCCGGTGATTTTATGAAAAAAGGGGTGGATGCTATGTTAGCCTCCCTGGATCCTTATACCGAATATATTCCAGAATCTGATCTCGAAGATTTTAAAATGAAATATGTGAATCCCGAATATGGAGGAATAGGGGCCATTGTTTATGAGAAAAGCAATAAAATCTTTATTTCCGATGTATATGAAGGCTTTCCTGCCCAGAAAGAAGATATTCGTGCTGGTGACGAAATTGTGAAATTGAACGATATTGTGGTAACCGCAAAGAATTCCAGAGAAGTGGGTGATATGCTGAAAGGACAGAAAGGAACCGAGGTGCTTCTGGAGATTAAACGTCCAGGGGTTTCTGCTCCTATTGAAAAGAAGATTGCCAGGGAAGAAATCCATTTAAAAAATGTTCCTTATTATGGAATTATCCAAAAAGGAATGGGCTATATTAAGTTAGACCGATTCCTGGAGAATTCTGCTTCCGAGGTTCGTGAAGCTTTACTAACCTTAAAGGAAAAGGAAAATATTCAAAGCCTGGTTTTGGATCTTCGCGGAAACGGGGGTGGGATATTACAGGAGTCGGTGAAGATTGTGAATTTATTTGTCAATAAAGGGGAAATTATTGTAACCCAAAAAGGACGTTCAACGAATTCCGAAATTATTTACAAAGCAACCTCGAACCCCATCGATCCCAATATTCCCCTGGTGGTTTTAGTCGATAAAGGAACCGCCTCGGCATCAGAAATTGTTTCCGGTTCCCTTCAGGACCTGGACAGGGCCATTATTATAGGGCAAAGGTCTTTCGGTAAAGGATTGGTTCAGCAAACCCTGCCTTTATCCTATAATACTTTAATGAAGATTACCATTGCCAAATACTATACCCCAAGTGGTCGTTGTATTCAGGCCTTGGATTATGGACATAGAAATGCCGATGGTACGGTGAACAGGATTTCCGATTCCTCCATTCATAGCTATAAAACCCATCTGGGAAGAATGGTTTATGATGGAAGTGGTATTTATCCAGATGTGGCCACAAAGAACAAGTCGTATAGCAATATCCTTTATTCCCTGGCCAATAAACAACTCATTTTTGATTATTGTACTTTATATCGCAATTCCCATCCCAGTATTCCAAGCCCCCGGGAGTTCAGTTTAAGTGATCAGGAGTATAACCAGTTTACCACCTATTTATCAGATAAGAACTTTGATTATACCACCAATTCCGAGAAAATCATGAACGATTTAAAGGAGGCATCGGAAAAAGAAAGCCGGTATACCGATATTGAAAAGGAATACCTTAGCCTAAAGAATAAATTAGCCCATAATAAAACGGAAGATCTTATTCGATATAAGCCGGAAATTAAAAAATACCTGGAACTGGAAATTGTAGGTCGTTATTTTTTCCAGAATGGTCGATTACAGGCCTCATTTAAAGATGATCCCAGTATTAATGAATCCATAAAGGTTTTAACAAACCAGAATATGTATGCCTCCGTGTTAAGCGGTTCAGGAAAATACCATACCATTGGCAATCCTTCCGGTATCCCCGACACCGCCGACGCGACGAAGGATAAAAAACCTTCCAACTAGGCATACTAATTCAGGGTATAGTCAAAAGGTAATAAGGTAGCAAAGGAGCCACTAATAGACCAGAAGCCTTGAATTTGAAGGTCATAGATACTATCAAAGGCCCCATTTTCAAATATTTCAATCGTCCTTTTATGAATGAATAAAAAGTTGGTAGCGGAAATATGGGTTTGATTAAATTTAAAAAGGTAATCCCTAAAAACGTTGGGAATTTCCCCTTTATAGGTATAATAGATTTGCAAGGTATCCGGGCTCGAGAAATAAACCTGATTATTTTCGGCACGTTCCAGTAAATTATCTGGACTTGTTTTTATTTTCAAAATTATAGTGTCCGGTTCTTTTAAAAATGGTTTGAAATATTGAATAGAATCTAATCCTTTTGGATGTTCTGAAGCTAAAGCCAAATACTTACTATCCTGCCCGGATTTAAAATAGGCCAGGGCTCGCTGCTTCATAATATTTACGGAGCGAACCAATCGTCTTACTTCAAAATCTTCATTATCCAGAGAATTGCTATAAAGAGCCCTGAAAAAATGCATTTCCGACCCGCAATAGATCATTTTTCTGTTTTGTAACCAATTTTCTCTTTTTTGAGGGTTGGACTTACTTAAATCGTTAAACCGCGAATAACCACCAAAAACGACTAAATGGTTTTCTAAATTGTAAGAAAAGTTTTCTAAATCATATTTTATCTCATAACCTAATACATTATTTAGGATGATAAGGTCTTGGTCTGAATACGCATATAGGACATTATTATTTTTATCCAACCGAAAATGAACCTGATCCTCATTTTTAATTCGGCATCGGTCGGCATAATAGGTGCGTCCTAATAATAATTTCCTGAACAAGGCACCATATTTTTCCCAACCATCTTTTAAATCTGGAAATACCGTTATGGATTTTAGTTTTTCATAGATTATTTCCAAAGGAATGGTTAATAATGAACCACTATTCGTGTTATCAACCTCTATTGTATTTGTCTGATAGCCTAAACACTTAATAACCAGGAGGGGATGGATATTGGTAGGTATCGATAAGGCAAAATATCCATATTTATCGGATAGGGTACCTATTTCAGTATTATTTATAAATACGGCAGCCCCAGGAATAGGTTTATTGGTTTTTTCCTCTAAAACTCTTCCCTTTACCAGATATTGAGACCAAGCCAGGCTGGTTAATAAACAAAAGGGTATGAATAATGCATAAAAACGCATGATCCTGGGATTTATCGGGGATGAATTTTCGGCAGGCAAGGAGATTTGTTTCAATTCCCCCTCTATTACGAATAAAGCTAAATCCTTCTTTTCAATAAACCAAAAAGCCAGATCCTAATCGATTAGAATTATTCTCTGGCAATAGGGTAAAGATTCCTTTTAAGGATTAAATGGTGGAGATTTTCTCCAGGAGGTTATTTCTATAGGAATTGCTGATAGGGATAATATGGTTGCCAATTAATAAATTGGCATTGTCGATATTCCTGATTTTATCGATGCGGACAATGAAGGACCTATGTACCCGAACAAAATCATTCGGAGGCAGTTTTTCTTCTATATTTTTAAGCTTGGTTAAAAGTTTATGCTCTTTGGCCGAGGTATTAATATTAACATAATCCCCGTTGGCTTCAACCCAGAGAATATCCTTCAAATCAAAATTTACCAACATGGAATCAATTTTAATGAAGAAATTTTTACTGTCGGCAGGAGCAGCTTTTTCGGAAGAATCCCTTTCAATATTATACTGGGCCTTATTAACTGCTTTCAGGAATCGGGCATAATTAAACCTTCCTTTTATTAGGAAATCCGTGGCATTTAAATCAAAGGCATTAATGGCATAATTTTCACTACCAGAAATGAGAATAATCTGAGGTTTTTTCTCGAGAACCTGAATCAATTCAAACCCGCTCATAGTAGGCATTTCCACATCGAGAAATAAAATATCGATAGGAACCTCTCTGAGAAATTTGGCCGCATCCAAAGAGCTGGAACAGGCTCCTTTTAATTCAAGATAATCTGTCTTTTTGATCAGTTCCCTAATCATTCTTAAAGAAATCTCATCATCGTCAACTATAAGACAACTCAGGTTTGCGCTCATTTATTATAAATTGATATCCTGTATTAATAACCTGGACATAAATTGGGCTCCATCCTTGCGGGAAAAAAGCTTTAATAGGTCCTTGTAAAAATTTGGAGACTGTATTATCAAAATTATCATATTATTCTTAAATATACTTGGTCGATAAGATTTATGGTTTCAACGAATGAATCTTTCAACTTATCGATCTCAATAGGCTCCAAAGTGATAATCCTGGTTTCTTTGATCATTGAACCACGAAACCAGTAGAGACTACCAGATTTTAAGGGGGTTTGGTAGTCTCTCAAGCTGATTAAAACGAATCAATTTCAACCTGGAGTTGTTTAAATTTTATGATTATAGCTATTTAGTTTAATCTAATTACGTTTTTGTGGTAAGGATAGATCTTTTGGTCTATCCTTTTTTGTTTTTATGGTGTAAAATTGTACTCTTATATCATGAATTATATCCCTTCACCGGATGGTGGTCCGGTTTATACTGAAACTAATTTTCAAAATTTCTTTCCTGAACCGTATAATACCCTGACATCGTTCTTGTTTACGTTACTTTCTGCATTCTGGTTTCTAAAACTGCTAAAAGATTATCGGGCACATTGGTTCCTGTTTATTTCCAATTTAATTTTACTTATTGGCAGTATGGGAGGAACTCTTTACCACGGCTTAAGGCAATACAAAATATTCTTAATGATGGATTATTTGCCCATTATGGTACTTTGTTTTATGGCAGCCTTTTATTTTCTTTTTCGAAGTTTTAGAACCAAGCAGCTTACTATATTAATTATTCTAACCTATTTCCTTTTTCTTTTAGGAATTCATTTGCTGCTTTCCGGAGAACCAAAGCAATACCAGATTAGCATCAATTACGCCCTTTTAGGATTAATGGTGGTGGGAAGCACTTTTATATTTCTAAAGCGGGTTCAATTCAGGGAAATCGTCTGGGTGTATAGGGCAATAGCCTTTTTCGCCCTAGCCCTATTATTTCGTATTGCCGATCCCTGGAAATGGTTACCAATGGGCACACATTTTCTATGGCATATTTTTGGTATGCTGGCTACTGGATCTATGTTCTGGTTTATATATAATACAGACCGGATCTCTTTACAGGATACATTGAAAAATAAAACGGGATAAGAATATTAAGCTGTTTTGCGAATAAGCATATCCTCAATTCTTTTAACTCTTTCCTCTAAATCGGTCATACGTAAAAGAATTTTTTCAATGGTGTTCAGCTTTTCGATAAATCGTTCGTTGAATTTTTGATTTTCTTTTTTGAAGCGTACCTCTTCTTCTGAAAATAGGGTTTGTTGATTTTTAAAGCTCAATTCCGATTCAAAATGCCGTACAGAAACCTCCATGAACTGGTTAAGGATTTCAGTTTGACGATCTTGTCGGTTCAACATTTCGGATAAAACAGCTAATAAATCGGTATCTGCCATAAAAGAATATTTATATCTCTAGCATACGTTCCGGGTACCCGGTTTGTTGCATTGGAGATAAAATTTCCTATACTAACGGTTAAATATACCATTTTAATGTCTTGCCCGTCTTTTTAAAACTCCTCCGGTGGCTTCTTTTATGGTATTGGTAAAAACAAAGGCCTTTGGGTCAATATTATGTACCAGGTTACGTAAACGGCGAACTTCGAGCCGGGTAACAATAGTAAAAACGATATCGACCGGATGGCTAATATCGAAGGTTTCTTTTAGAAATCCTCTTTCTCCTTTGTAAACGGTAATACCCCTACCCAAAGCCATCACCAACTCTTCCTTAATTTTTTCGCTTTGACCCGAAATGATAGTCACTCCGGTATATTCTTCCAAGCCTTCAATAACAAAGGTAATCGTCCGGGAAGCGGTGAAATAGGTCATGATGGAATAGAAGGCGGTAGGCAGCCCTAATTTTATAGCCGCAATGAGAAAGATAACGATGTTTATTCCCAGAATAATTTCGGAAATGGTGAAGCTGATTCGTTTCCCAGTATAGAGGGCAAGTACTTCAATTCCATCCAGGGCACAACCACCCCGAATAGCTAATCCCACCCCAATGCCCATAAATACACCACCAAAAATGGATACCAATAATTTATCCGAGGTGATGGAATGAAAGGGGATAAAATAGAGGCAAAGACCGAGAAATACAATCGCAATAGAGGTTTTAATTGCATAGTCCTTTCCTACCTGGTAATAGCCCATGATGATAAAAGGGATATTGCACAGGACAATGACAAAGGCTATGGGAAAATGGTAGAATTCCGAAATTAAAAGGGAGATTCCCGTAACCCCCCCGTCGAAAAAGGAATTAGGAACCATAAAACTTTTCAGGGCGAAGGAACAAAAAAATATCCCGACCAGAATATATAAGGTTTCCGAAACCAGGTCAGGAATGATCAACTTTTTCATTCCTACTAAAATAGGCAATCTATCTTTCTATCAGGAATTTTATATGTTTTTTAGTAAATCCGACCTTTTTTACCAGGGATAATTTCACCTGGCTCCCTATTCTTTTTCCTCATTAATTAATTAAAGAATTATATTTATAAGTATGACAAAGATATTAGTCGTGGATGATGAGCCCGATGTAAAGCCCTTATTCCAGCAGCGTTTTAGGAAAGAAATCAAGGAACAAGGGATTGATTTTCAATTTGCCTTATCCGGCGAGGAAGCCCTTAAGATATTGTCCGACGCAAAATCGGAGATTGTATTAATATTGTCGGATATTAATATGCCCGGAATGAGCGGACTGGAATTATTAAAAAAAATACGGCATGATTATGAGAATCCTCCTCCCATGATTATGATGATTACCGCATATGGAGACGAAGAAAACCATTCCCAGGCTATGCGGTTTGGTGCTAATGATTTTTTAACCAAACCCATCGATTTTCCCCTTTTAAAAGAAAAAATAAAGAGTTTTATTTCCTGATGGCAAAAATATTAGTCGTAGATGACGAGGTAGATTTGGAAGTTTTGGTAAAGCAAAAATTTCGCAAAAAGATACGAGATAATGATTATCAATTTCTATTTGCACATAATGGGGTAGAGGCTTTGGAAACTATTCAATCCAACCAGGATTTGGATATTGTATTGAGCGATATTAATATGCCTGTTATGGACGGGCTCACCCTATTATCCAAAATACATGAAATGAATCCCCTGTTAAAGGCGGTAATGGTATCCGCTTATGGGGATATGCAGAATATTCGCAATGCGATGAACCGGGGGGCTTTCGATTTTGTCTGTAAGCCCATTGACTTTGAGGATTTGGGGTTAACTATAGAAAAGACCCTGGATCATGTTCATCAGCTCCAGGAAACCATGAAGGCCATAAAGGAAAACAATATCCTTAAAATGTACGTGGACGAAAATGTATTGAGTTTTATGAATTTAAAAGAGTTTGAGAACACGCTTTTAAAATCAGAAACCATGGAGGCAACAGTTTTATTCGTGGATGTTTGTGGATTTACCTCTATTACCGAGCAGGTTCCCGCAGCCCACGTGGTAAAATTATTGAACGGTTTATTTGACATGATGGTAAAGAAGATAATTGAGCAAAAGGGGCATGTCGATAAGTTTATGGGCGATGCCATCATGGCGGTTTTTCGGGGAGATTTCCATCTGGATAGGGCCATAGACGCCGCCTTAGCCATTCGAACGGAAATTGATAAACTCGATTCCATTCAAATGGATGAGGTTCGGTTCAAGCCCCAGATTTCTTCTGGAATAAATTCCGGAGACATGGTTTCCGGAAATTTTGGTTCGGCTTCCTTGAAGCGCCTGGATTATACCGTAATTGGAGATGCCGTTAATGTGGCCCAAAGGCTACAGGTAGTAGCCCGGGAAGGTCAAATCCTTATTACCGAAGAAATTTACCAAAAAGCGAAAGAATCGTTTAGCTGTGAAAAATTAGGGGAATTCAAACTAAAGAATAAAGCCAAGGAAATAGTCTTGTACCAGGTGGTTTCCTAGTCCTTTTTACCGGTTACATCTTGGTTTTAAGAGACCCTCTTTCCGCGTATTCTTCCAGGATAAAAAACATACCCGTTTATTGGGTTTAATTCGCTACTGGCACTTCGATATAGGTTCCATTAATTCCCCCATAATAAATGCTTTGTTCTGCTTTGATAAAATCTTCTTTTTTAGCTTCAAATATATTAGGAACGAATTTTTGCGGATTCCGATCAATGACGGGGAACCAGGAGCTTTGAATTTGGATCATTAAACGGTGTCCTTTTTTAAAGGTATGGTTAATTTGGTGCAGGTTTATAATGAATTCCTCCTCCTTGCCCGGAACCATGGGTTCTGGTTTGGAAAAGCTTTTTCGGAAACGACCCCGGAAAATTTCCATGGCTACAGGCAATTCATACCCACTCATTTTATAATTAACCGGATCAAAATTTGGGTAAACATCGATGAGTTTAACTACAAAATCGGCATCGGACCCCGTGGTAGAAGCCTTTAAATGGGCTGTTATTTGCCCGGTAAAAGTTACATCCTGGACTAGGCTATCCCCCTGAAAAGTGGCTACATCGGGCCGGGTACCGACAAACCGCTGATCCTCTACCTGCCATGGATACCATCGACTACCCTTTCCGTAGGTGGCCTCAATAGGTAAGGCTCGATAAGGAACAGGCTTAGCAGGATCAGAAATATAGGTAGTTTTGCCCATATGGGGGGCTGGACGGAAGGATACCCCACCAGCTTCCCGGATATACAATTTTTTAATTTCGGCTTCCTTCGGAGGCCAGGATGAATAGGTTTTCCAACGATTGCTCCCGGTTTGAAAGGCATAAGCCTCTTCAAATTTCCCGTCGCCCTGTCCCTTTAAATAATAATCAAACCATTTCTTCTGAAGTTCCTGAAACCAGAGGGCCGTATTACTTCCCCATGAAATCCCTCCCAAACTATCGGCTTTCCAATTGGACCACTGTCCGTGATTCCAGGGACCTAAAACCAAATGGTTAAAGCCTTTGGGATCATTTTTCTCCATGAAACTATACATAAGCTGGGGACCCTGTAAATCTTCCTGGTCAAAATATCCCCCTACATGCAACATAGGAATCTGGATAGGAGGAATATAGTTTAGGGTGGAATTTTTTTGCCAATAAGCATCATAATTGGGATGTTCAAGGAAGGTATTCCAGGTAGGAATCGTTCCATGAAAATAATTTTTTTGAACATTGCTCAAGGGCCCCAGATTCAGGTACCAGGAATAGAGATCGTATTGGGGAAAAGGAAATTCCGAATCTTTGGTATGATCATTTTCCACCTCATAGGAATATTCCATTCCATAACTAAGGCGGAAGGCCCCGTTATGATGAAAATCGTCTCCCAGAAATAAATCACTCATACAAGCCTGTTCAGAAGCCACTTTTAAGGCTGGATGAGGGTCTACTGCACCTACCAAGGCCAACCATCCGGGATAGGAAATTCCATATATCCCCGCTTTTCCATTATTATGGGGGAGATTTTTGGTTAACCAATCGACGGTATCATAGGTATCGGTGCTTTCATCAACCGTGCCTTTTTCAGTTCGATGGGTTAGCGGTTGATGAATTTGCATCTTCCCCTCGCTTTTATATTTTCCCCGTATATCCTGGATTACAAAAATATACCCACCCTGGGCCAATACCGAAAAGGAGGATTTTTTAAGGCTAATGGCAGAATCCGATTTTAAGTCGATATCCGCTCCATAAGGCGTTCGTCGAATTAAAATGGGGAAATTTCCGGTAGAATTAGAGGGATATAAAATAGTCGTAAATAGTTTTATCCCATCCCGCATAGGTATCATGACGGTCGTTTTTTTATAAAGAAAAGTATCCTGAACCTGGGCGATTGCAAAAAAGGGGAAAAGGAATAGAAGGAGAAGCCAGGAAAGTCTTTTCATTGGAAATGTTTTTGGGGCAATCCCAATATATTAAAAATCCAGGAAGGTTTTATACTCTGGTTTCTGCCAACAAAAAATCCTGATTACCAAATTGTTATTTCTAATACAAAAATTCTTTATTTTCCTCCTCCCGGGCAATGTTCGCGTAAATATTTACTTAACAGGGAACGTAAATGAACCTGGGTGCCCTCCCCTTCATAAATTCCATGGGAACGGTTGGGATAGGACATAAACTGAAATTGTTTGTTGTATTTAATCAATTCGTTTAAAAGTAATTCGGCGTTTCGATAATGCACATTATCATCACCGGTTCCATGCACATAAAGCAAGTTCCCTTGTAAGTTTTTAGCATAGGTAATAGGGGATCCTTTTATAAAATAGGATCTTCCTTCCTCGTCGGTAGGTACACCCATATACCGTTCCTGATAAACATTATCGTAACTTAATTCCCATCCAACGGCCGCTACGGACATTCCTGTTTTATAAATTTCCGGATGCTGGAACAATAAATTTAATGTGCAGGAACCGCCCCCGCTCCATCCCCAAACGGCTATACGGGAAGAATCCACAAAGGGAAACTTTAATACTTCTTTGGCTGCCATGGCCTGATCCCGAATATTCACCAATCCTATACTTTTATAGATGGCCTTTCTCCAGGCAGCCCCTTTCGGAGCAGGTGTTCCTCTATTATCCAAGGAAATATAGATATAACCATCGTTCGCTAAATTCCTGTCGTACTCCGGGTCGAAACTTGTACCAAACTCATCATTCACCGTGGTTGCCGCGGGTTCACTATAAACATAAAAAAGGACCGGGTATTTCTTGGTTGGATCAAAAGGATTTGGTTTTACCATCCATCCATCCATTTCCACTCCATCGGCCGTTTTAACCTTAAAAAACTCGGGTTTATTAAAAGCATCCGAATTCAATTTTATAGTTTCTCCTGAAATATGTTTATGATCGGGTAAGCTGATCACTTCTTCTAAGCCCGGGGTATAAATATTGGAAAAGGAATGAAGCCCAATTTTCCCATTGGTGGAAATCTCGTATGAATGCGTTCCTGGTTGATCCATTGGAGTTATTCTTTCCGGTGCGGAACCGCTTAATTTTATTCGGTATAAATATCGTTGGGTGGCATTTTCGGGCGAGGCAATCATATAGATATATCCCCCTTCTTCATCAATTCTTACCAGGCTAATCATATCATAATTACCCGGGCTAAGGAGTTTTTCCTTCCCATTCTGGTCAATTTTATAAATATGTCTCCATCCATCTTTTTCAGAGACCCATAAAAAAGATTTTCCATCCTTTAACCATTCCCAACCCTTCGGATCGTGGTCGTTCCAAAAGGATTTACTTTCAAACCAGGCCTTTTCTGTTTCTTCATGAACCAAACGGGCAGGATTTCCGTTTTTATCGGCAATAAAAACCTTGCATTCAGTCTGTGCCCGGTTTAATTGCTCCAGTATAATTCCGGAAGAATTCTGCATCCATTCCATCCGTGTAATATAGTGCTGGATAGGATCGCCTGGGACATTCATCCAGGTGGTTCGGACCGTTTCCAGATCCACGATACCTATGCGGCATGAACTTGGGTTTTCACCGGCAACCGGGTATTCTACGGGGACCACAAAGGGGTAAATAGAATCCGTGGTATTCAGCATGAAATAATTTTTAATACTACGTGCATCAATTTGCCAATAAGCCAACGATTTGCTGTCAGGAGCCCATCGGAATCCATCCCGGCAGTCGAATTCTTCCTCGTAAACCCAATCGAAGGTACCGTTTATAAGTTTTTTTGTGCCATCCAGGGTTAATGGTTTTATCATTCCCGTAGCAAGGTTTTCCGTATAGAGATTATGTTCAGAAACATAGGCTACTTGGGCTCCATCCGGAGAAAATTTGGCAAACATGAGAGAGGATTCTGGTCTACCCAGACCTAGCTGTTGCAAACTGTTTTTTTCCAGATCGAAGACCCAGTAATCCCCTCGGGTCTTATAACGCCATACCCTTTTTGTATTAGTGAATAAGAGAACCTTTTTTCCATTGGCCGATATGGAAAAGTTTTCCACTACCAATGGATATTTAGCCCCCTGTGGGGTTAGCTGAAGGGAAGAAACCAAAACTTTTTTATAGTCTGGATCCCTGGCATCCAGTTCCGAAAAGCCTTCCGGAGTGGCTCTATAATAATGAAACCCATCTGGCGCCCAATAGGGTTTGGTTTCCTGGGCCTTGAGGGTCTGTATTAGGTAAAAGCAAAGAATGAAGGCAAAAAAAGTCTTTTTTAGAATTTCTGAGGTCATTTAGTTAGGATCTTACACCTAAAACTAAGATATTTTCATTAATTAAACTTTTTCAGACTTTAGAATCATGAAAGAATAGGGCTTTAATACCAGATATTCATGATCCAAACCAGGATGGTAGGTTTTTTCCTCCCAAAGATCATAAAGAATAGCAGGAGAATCCCCATCCTCTTTAAAGGCGAACCAGGTAAGGTAGGCATCGGTGGAATTATAGTTGAAAAGGCAATAAAATTTATCCTGTTCATAAGCCCTAACAAAACCCGCAATAAAGTGATTATACGGATAAATCCATCGGGTATTATTATAATCACCAAAGGCCTTAAATTTTTTTCGTATTTGAATCATTTTATGGGTTGATGAGAAAATAATTTCTTCCACGGTACCTGGTTCCTCTTTCTTTCTGTTTTTCTCCCAATTTATCACGGGTCTATGCATCCAACGATTATCATAACTTTTACCAGGGTCGGATAAATAGGAATAATCATTGGTATAACCCAATTCATCCCCATAATACAACATGGGTATTCCCCCTAAAAACAGGCTTCCAGCTTGCATTAAAAGGATTTTATGAATAGAGGTATAAATTTTTATCGGGTCTCCTTTTTCCAGGGATCTTTCCAAACCACAAAGTGAAGCCAGGCTACCACTTAAACGCGAATCCTGGTTTTTGGGATTAAAGGAAAAAAGAGCTCCTGAGGCATCCGAACCGGGTTGGTAACCGGTATAATAATTCTTGATATAGTTTTTATGTTCCCAGGGATTAAATCCTGCCATCCGAACATATTCATCATCATAAGCAAGTCCTATATCATCATGGCAACGGGTATAGTTTATCCAGGTACAACCATAAGGCTTTTGTAAAATATCATTCTGAGCAAAATAGAGTATCTGGGCCTTTCCGGTGGCTAGGGCATCCCATTGAACGGCCATTTGGGTAGCATTATAGGCCAGGTCACATTCCCTGGCGGTAAATTGATCGGTCCCGAAATATTTTATGATTGCGGTTGGGGCTACAATGGCCTCCCCCAGTAAAGCCATCCCCGGACTGGCTGTTTGTACGGAAAGTTTGATCAGGCGTAAAAGGGTATGGGCCATAGGAAGATTCTGGCAGGCGGTTCCTAATTGTTTCCAAATAAAGGCCGGGGCATCAATGCGCAATAAATCAACGCCCAGGTTGGCATAGAAATAAATGATCTCCAACATTTCCAAAAAGACTTTTGGATTGGTATAATTCAAGTCCCATTGATATTCATGGAAAACACTCATTACCCATTTACCGCAATTCTCAACATAGGTAAAATTTCCAGGGGCCGATTCGGGAAAGATTTCCGGCATGGTACCGTCAAACTGATCAGGAATTTGCCGGTCAGGATACATATAATAATAATCCTGGTAATGGCTATCACCAGATTTAGCTTTTTTAGCCCATTCATGCTCCCGGGAGGTATGATTGAGAACAATATCCAACATTAGATATTGATTCTTTCGGGCCATTTCCTCTTGTAATACCCGTAAATCGTCCAGGCTTCCAAACCGGGAATCTACCTTGGTGAAATTGGAAACGGCATATCCCCCATCACTTTCACCTTCAGGACTTTCAAAAAGAGGCATTAAATGGAGTAAATTCACCCCCAGATCCTCAAAATAGGATAGTTTATCTTTTAATCCCTGAATATTTCCAGCAAATCGATCCACATAAAGGCTCATTCCTACAATCTCCTGGCTTAAGAACCAGCCATTTTCCTTTTCCTTCAATAAATCGAGGGCTTTCATTCTTTCGGGACGGGAAGAATAGGCCCTAATAATTAGTTCCAACAATTCCCCGAAGTAGGACGGGTAATCGGAACGGTACCCATAAATTTCCTTAAAAAGGGATTCAATGGCCGAAATATTGGATATAAAACGGGCAGAGAAATATGTATCCTTTTCGGAATTTCCAATTCCACGATTTTTTAAAAGGGTTATAAGGTTTTGGTGAAGCCTTGAATCGTACATGATGGGGGGATAAAATTTTGCGAATATGCAAGTTTATTAAGTTTATACTGCCGTTTGAACCATTTTCCCGGTATTTTCCCGGGTATTTATGCCCAATGTTGCCAAAGCTGCAATCAATAACAAAGCTCCGGCAAAACTAATTGCCATACCCGGATCAGAACCTAGAAATTGTTTAAATACAAAACCAAAGCTCAGGGTTTGTATAATCATAGGGATGACTATCATCATATTGATAATGCCCATATAAACGCCATACCGTTCTTTGGGTATTTGTCCAACCACCATAATATAGGGTACGCCCATCATACTGGCCCAGGCAATTCCAAATCCAATCATGGGAACATACAGGAGTTCTTTTTGCTCGATATGAGGAAATACCAGCAATCCAATGCCTGCCAGAATTAAACAAAAAATATGGACATATTTAGCAGAAAATTTCTTTGCCAGCCAAACCAAACCAAAGGCCGAGCAAAAGGTAACGATATTATAAAATCCATTTACGTTTCCTGCTAATACTACCGCCTGTTCATATAATTCTTTATTGCCTTCAGAGCTTGTATGGAATATAGACTTGGCAATAGAGAGAGAGACAAATTGCCAATAGCAGAATAGGGCATACCATTGAAATAAATAAACCAGGGCTAAACGCCACATTATGGCAGGCATAGACTTTATGGCATCCAATATTTCCAGAAAAGGTTCAGAGAACCCTTTTTTTTGTGCATTTAAAACAGCTAATTCCTGCTCCGTGGGGGGAATTTCAGGGGTAGTCCAAATAGACCAGACCACTGTGGCTATGGAACAAAAAGCACCCACAAAAAAGGACCCGAAAACCCAGTAAGGAATACCGCTTTGTCCATCGGGCGTATAGGTGGTGCCGGAGATCCGGGATTTAAAAAATCCGAGCGATAAGGTGGCCAGGGTAATACCCAATCCGGTAAAGAAGCTTTGTGTTAAAAAGCCCAAAGGTCTTTGGGCCTCCGGTAATTTATCAGCAATAAAGGCCCTATAGGGTTCCATTGCGGTGTTATTGGCCGCATCCAGAATCCATAAAAGGCCGGCGGCCATCCAAAGGGAGGAGGAGAACGGAAAAATAAAAAGACATAGGGAACAAAATATAGCCCCGGTTAAAAAGAAGGGCTTTCTACGCCCCCATTTCGGATGCCAGTTCCGATCACTCATAGCCCCAATAATGGGTTGGATTAATAATCCGGTAACAGGTCCAGCCAGGTTTAAAATGGGAAGGGTTTCCGGTTTGGCGTGCAGGAAGGTATATAAAGGATTAATAGCAGATTGTTGTAAACCAAAACTATATTGGATTCCAAAAAATCCAACATTCATATTAATGATTTGCCAAAAACTTAACCTTGGCTTTTCCAGATTCTCCATAGTACTATTTAGACTGAAGGATGAAGATAAAAAAAAGATGACCTAAAAAACTTGACATTTCTGGATTCTCTATTGGTCTGGATTAATTTTTTTAACCAGGAATTTATTTTTTAGCCATTCCCGAACAGGTTCATCATAGTATTTAAGACATAGATAGGCTATGCTTATTCCGGTTATTACCAACAATAATCCTACAATCAATCCCTGTGGACCCAGGGGTATTTTTTTATCAATTACCCAGGCCGTGAATATATAGATCAAAGGGTAATGGGTTATATATAAAGGATACGAAATCTCTCCGAGGAATTTGCAAATTTTGGCCGATTTTTCGTTGTGTAAATGGCCTCCAGCCCCCATAGATACGATAAGAGGGAAAAATACAATCACGGCAATAGATTCATAAATTCCATTCATCCAGGTATGCTGGGGGTCTCCAAACCGGGGCAGGGAGAATATTAATAATAATAATCCGCTGCAAACCCAGAATGCATTTTTAATATGGATGAGTTTCCCCATACGGCAAAGCAGTACTCCTGCAAAAAACGGGTATAAGAGTCGCGTAAAACCGATAAAAAGTTGTTCCTGGTTTAATGACCAACCTCCAATTAAATCTCCCCGTTTTCCTAAAACCAGATACCCAATCATTAAACCGCCAGCCAGGGCGACGAAAATAGATAAGACTTTTTTATTAAAATGACGAACCAGACTTGCATAAAGAATATTCCCAATGTACTCAAAGAATAAGGACCATCCCGGTCCATCCAGTGGATGCATCTCCTGCCATCCCCGAATATCCATGGAGATAGGTACCGGAATCAGCGTAGCGCCAATCACCATAATGAGGAATAGTTTCCAGACAGGTGTGCTGGCAATAAGGGGAAAGGTATGGCCAGCCTGAAAATAAAATAATGCGGCACCGATTAAGGATCCCATTACGACCATGGGTTGTAAACGAACCAGCCTACGTTTATAGAAATCCCATTGGGTCATTTTGCCCCATCGGTCATCATAGGCATAGGCCACCACAAAACCAGATAAAAGAAAGAAGAAGTCGACCGCAATATAACCGTGATTGATGATTTGTACATTGGGGTTTCCAAGGGTAAATGCCTCAAAACAATGGAAAACGATCACCACGATGGAGGCTACACCCCGTAAGCCATCCAGAATAGGGTAATGGCTTTTTGATTCAAGATACCCTGTTGTATTGCTCATAAATAAATTTTGGTAATAGGTTAAATAAAGGTTAATTCAGGAAGTTTTTTGTCAATCCCACCTGAAAATACATATTTGAACTGAAAGGGATTACATGTTTCTTATTCTAAGGCCAATCCAATACGATGGATAATTAGAGAAAGACCTTTAAATTTTTTTCCCCCAGAAGATTTCCAGAACAGGATCCTGATTGGATCGTAGTATTTAAACCTTTCTGATTTATATAGAAACAAGAAGGTAAAAAATAAGGAAGAGGAAAACAAAGTAGACAGAAACGGTATTTAAATTAAAAATATTTGGGTCATTTTAATTTGCTTGTTACAACATGCTTTATTAAGTTTGTCAATCAAACGTTTGATTAATAAATTAATTTGTATTAATTTAATTACCGGGAAGAGCAATTATTTTGTTTATATTTTATTTGAATGAAATGGTTGAATAATTCTGGATTTTAAACCTGAAATGCCATAAATGGGGGCATCGAAAAGTCCACTTACGATTGATTATAAAAGATCTGAAGTTTGTACCCTACTTTATTGAAACTTAAATTGAAAAGCTTCCATTAACCTAATCCTGCCTATACCAACCATCAACCTATATTAACCACTCATGAATGCCGTACAAATTACTAAAGAAAGAAAAATTGGGTCCTCTGAACCCTGTTATATTATAGCAGAAATTGGTATAAACCATAATGGTTCCCTGGAGATTGCCAAAAAATTAATCCATGAAGCTTTTTTAGCGGGGGCGGATGCGGTTAAATTTCAAAAAAGAACGCCTGAGATTTGCGTGCCTAAAGATCAATGGGAAATTCAGAGAGAGACTCCCTGGGGTACAATGTCCTATATCGATTATAAACGCAGAATGGAATTCGAGAAAGAGGAATATGATGAAATTGACCGGTATTGTAAGGAATTGGGAATTGACTGGTTTGTAAGTGTTTGGGACGTGGAAGCAGTCGATTTTATGAAAAACTATTTGACTCCGGTTTATAAACTTGCTTCTGCTTCCTTAACGGATTTTAACCTGATAGAAAAAGTATTATTCACTGGACGCCCCATCATGCTATCGACCGGAATGAGCACACAGGAAGAAATTAATGAGGCGGTACGTTTTGTATTAAAATTTAATCCCGTTTATCCATTAATGGTCGCCCATAGCACCTCTGCGTATCCATGCCCTCCCCAGGAATTGAACCTGAGAATGATACAAACCCTTCAAAACCATTTTCCTGAGATCCCTATAGGGTACTCCGGACATGAAACCGGATTAGCGACCACAGTCGCAGCGACGGTTATGGGAGCTTGTTTTGTGGAAAGACATTTTACCCTGGACAGGGCCATGTGGGGCAGCGATCAATCGGCCAGTGTAGAACCCCAAGGATTCCAGAAATTGGTTCGGGATATCCGCGATGTCGAACTTGCCTTTGGGGACGGTGTAAAAAAAGTGTATGATTCGGAATTAGGTCCTATGAAGCGATTACGGGTCAATATTAATCCAGTACATAAATAATCCAGAAATATAGAAACCGGAAAACTATGCCTCAGGCCAAATTATTAACCATTACCACTATAATTCTTATTTCCTTTGCCTTATCCATGATTTTTTGGGAAAGGGTGGCCCCATATAGAAAAGGAATCAAGGTATTTAGAGAGGGTTTTTGGGTTGACCTGGTTTGGTATACCCTTATCCAAAGCTATTTTCTTAAGATTATTATTTTTGATTATATCATAGGCCCATTACAATTCCATTTCGGTGGGAATCAATTCCATTTCATGGTAAACTGGCCTATTTGGACCCAGGTATTATTTTTCCTATTTACCCATGATTTCTATATTTATTCTTTCCATCGCTTACAGCATAAAAGCAAATGGTTATGGAGGACCCATGAGGCCCACCATAGCGATAAAGAGGTAGATTTTTTGGCAGGAGCCCGCTCGCATGCCGTAGAGATTCTAATAAACCAAACCATTGAATTTCTACCTATTTTCTTTTTCTGCACTCCGGCCGATGCTTTAATAGTTGTCCCCATTAAAGCGCTTTGCGATGCGGTATTTGGCATGTTTATCCATGCCAATATTGATGTAAAGCTGGGGAAATTTAAATATTTCTTCAATTCACCGGAATTGCATTTATGGCATCATGCCAATACCCTGGAAGTTTTCCATGCCAATTTCAGTACCAAGTTTTCTTTTTGGGATTATATGTTTGGAACCGTATATTTTCCAGACCATAAACCAGGAGACAAACCTGAAGACTGGGGATTATATTATGATTTCCCTAAGGATTATTTTCTCCAGCATGCTTTTTCGGTAAAGCGATTTGATGAAAAGAAATTACTGAAATACCCCTTATTCCGCTGGTATTATTACTTAAGACCTAATCTTATCCGGTATTCCCAATGGGTGTTTTTAAAATCCCTGAAATGGTTTGGGAGCTTTAAGGGAAGCATGGAAAGATCAACTACTAACTGGGAAAAAATTCCTGCCAAACGCCTTGTTCCTTGAATTGGATATTTTTAATTATGGCCTCCATTTGTGAGGTGTTCTGGACCTATAGCTTGAAGTTTATGGTATTTAAGGACTTAAAATTATTACGTTTTACCAATTTTTTTAAGGTGCATGAAGGCTTACCTATTTTGGCTCCCTTTTTAGGATACCTTGCATTCGGGTTCTTAAATATTGTTCTTTTTTCGCAGGCTATTAAGACTATCCCCACGGCAACGGCTTTTGGGGTCTGGACCGCGGCTACCCTTATTTTTCTAAAACTGGCAGATACCTTCTATTTTCATCAGAAAACATCCTTCCTGGAAGTATTATTTCTGATTCTAATTTTTGTGGGCATTATTGGATTAAAACTGGTAAATGATCAGCCTTTGGCATAATACCAGGATTAGATACTAGTCCAACCTCCATCTACTACCAAATTTGCTCCAGTCATATAGGCGGAAGCTTCGGAAGCCAGGAATACCAAGGCTCCCTGGTAATCGCCCGGTCTGGCCATTCTACCCAAGGGGGTACGAGCCGAATAGTTCTCAATAAAATAGGGGTCCTGAGCGTTTTCAACGCCTCCCGGTGAAAGAGAATTTACCCGAACATTTTTATTCCCCCAATAGGCGGCAAGAAACCTTGTGAAATTGATCACAGCCCCTTTGGTAACCGGGTAAACCGGCGATTTAAAAAACCGTTGGTTACCTTCTTTATCTTTATAGATATTTTGATCGGGTCCTACCATCCCATAGGTGCTGGCAATATTGATAATACTTCCCGAACCTTTTCTGGCCATTTCCGATCCAAAAACCTGGCTGCATAAAAAAACCCCGGTTATATTCACATCCATAGATTTTTGAAAGGCATCCAGGGGATAATTTTCAAAAGCGGATTGGTCCGTTCCCATAGAATTTTTTTCCAGGCTGTCATTTACAGCCGCATTATTTACCAGAATGTCGACCGAATCGGAATGTTCCAGAATGGCTTGTAAATTTTGAATCAAATTGGGCTTATTGGTCACATCCATTTTAATTCCTATATGCTCCTGGCCCAGGGATTGGGCAAATTCCTTGCAGGCGCCCTCATTCATATCTCCCACCACTACCCTGGCTCCTGCTTCGGCCAATGCCTCACAATGTTTTCGTCCTAATAAGCCCAGGGCACCGGTAACGATTGCTGTTTTACCTTTTAATTCGAAAAGATTCATAGTGGTATCTTATTTCTTTATCCTGGGTTTTATATTGTGCCCGCTTACCTTACGAAAAACAGGTTCCAATACGGCTCCATGCAGTTTACTCAGCACAGTTTTGGATTCAATGGCCTCCTTCATTATGGGTAATACCTCTTTATAGGCTTTTAGGGTATAGGCTATATCCTCGTCCGAATGGCTAAAGCAAAGGTTATGGAAACCTGCCCATAAAATACCCCGCTGAATCATTTCCTGCTGCATAAGGGTTTTTAATTCCAGCCCATTTCCAGCATTTTCCGAGAAGGTAATCATGGTGCGGCAGGGATAACCAATGCAATGGGTGTAATCGCTCATTCCTAATTCAGCGGCAAGCCGTATATACCCTTCTTTTAATAAAGTTCCTTTTTCTGCCAGGTATTCAGGGACCTTATTTTTCTGAAGTTCCTTAATGGTTGCAATACAGGCTGCCAAACTCAGGGTTTCTCCTCCAAAAGTGGTATAGCTAAACACTTCTTTATTAAAGAGTTCCATCACATCTGCCCTGCCACTTAGTATGGCAATAGGCATACCATTAGCACAAGCCTTAGAAAAGACAGCTAAATCGGCCTGTACACCAAAAAATTCCTGTGCTCCACCCAGGGCAATCCGAAATCCCGTCCACATTTCGTCGAAAATAACCAGGGTACCGTTGGCATGGCAAATTTCTATCAATTCTTTCAAATACCCTTCCTTTGGTGCCTGAAAAATAAAGGGTTCCAGGATTAAAGCGGCAACGGTATCGTCCAATGCCTCCTTAACAGATTCTATATCATTATATTCGAAGGTATTGGTTAGATTTTGAATCTCCTGGGGTATTCCCTGGTTCCGGCTGGTTATCCCAATATACCAATCGTGCCATCCATGATACCCACAACAGAATATTTTTTCCCGTCCTGTGAAAGCACGGGCCACCCGGATGGCCGCGGAACAGACATCCGCTCCGGTTTTGGATATTTTAATGGATTCGGCCCCGGGTACCACTTTATGAAAAAGTTCAGCAAGTTCAACTTCCAGAGGATGCATTAAAGAAAAAGTAATTCCATCCTTTAATTGATTTTTAATGGCCTCATCGACGGCGGGATAACAATAGCCAAGTGAAATAGGTCCAATGGCAGAATTAAAATCGAGGTATTCATTCCCATCCACATCCCATACATGGGAACCTTTACCTTTTTGTAAATACTTTGGTGCTACCCCCAGAGAAAATTGACCAGGACCTTTGGCCAGGGTTTGGGTTATCGGTTTCTGAAGGGGCAAGGCTCTTTCATACCATTCATTCGATTTTTCTATGATAGGTAAATTCTCATTCAAACGGATTGTATTCGGCATAATCATTTTTTTTGGATTCGATAATCGGATGGATTTAGGCAAGATGGGCTTCAATTCTTTCGGCCAGTCTGGCTGCAGAAAAACCCTCGTTTTCTAAGACCTGGGGAAGTAGGCCAGGGGTGAACCATTTCTCTCCTAAATTTATAGGCAAAACACGGGGATATAGGTTTTTATTTAATAAAAACTCTGCCAGGATGGAATAAAGCCCTCCCGTATGAAAATGGTCTTCAATAGGAATGATCCATTCACTATCCTTAATTACCTGGACCAGAGTTTCCTGGTCCAGGGGTTTTAAACAACGCATGTTCACCAGTCCAATATCCAGACCTTTTTTCAATAGGATTTCCCGAGCCCTAAATGCTTCTTCGAATAATAAGCCATAAACCAAAATGGTGGCTTTCTTTCCAACAGAAATAATCTCTGATTTTCCAGGATTATAGGGGGTATGCTTATAATCCGTTTTTCGGGTATTGATCCGAATATAGGCCGGTTCTGGATTTTTCCAAATGGAGGGGACCATTTTAAGTAAATCGTCTTCGTCGGCAGGGGCATAGACGGTCATATTTGGAATGCCCCGCATGAGGGAAATATCTTCAATAGCCTGATGGGTTGGGCCATTCCCATCGCTTAAAAACCCGGGGATATAACTGCTCAATTTGACCGGTAAACCGGGAATGCCAATATCAGTTCGAATAAATTCAAAGGCCCTCATGGTGAGAAACGTGGATAATGCATGAATAACCGGAATTCTCCCTCTTAAGGCAAGGCCTGCCGCTGCCCCCACCATGGTTTGTTCTGTGATGCCGGTATCAATAAATCGATTCTTCAGGGTTTCCGGCATTTTTCTTACCAGGGCCCTGTTTTCAGCGGTCATGACCACAAAACGGTCATCTTCAAGGGCTATCTGTGTGAGGAGTTCTTCGTATGACATCGGGTATAAAATCAAAATAGAGTAAAAGAAAATGGGTTTAGATTTATCGAACCAGCAAGGTTTCCGAGGAGAGATGAGTCGGGGCATTGCCTCTTAATTCCAGTAATAAATCTTCCACTTCCTTATGGGTAAAATTGCAGAACCAACGATCGGCTCGTTTTTCAATACTGGGCAATCCTTTTCCTCGAACGGTATCGGCAATAAGGACATTTAATTTCCCTGGATGGAACGGGGTGGAGGACAGAGCATTTTCCACGGCTTTAAAATCATGCCCATCGATTCGTTTAACCGAAGCCCCAAAGGCAGTAAATTTATCGCTTAATGGTTCTAATGGGATGAGATCTTCGGTAGGCATATTGGCCTGGAAATGATTTCGATCTATAATAAAATATAGATTATCCAGCTTATAGGCATTGGCCACCAAAACGGCTTCCCAACAGGATCCCTCGTTCAATTCCCCGTCACCCAAAATACAAACCACCTTGGCTTTTCCTCCTTTTAATTTTATATCCAATGCCACGCCCAATGCCACCGAAGGTAAATGACCCAGGGAGCCGGAATGGAATTCAATACCTGGGATATGTGTGTTTGGATGCCAGTAAATATGGTCTTTTACCGATAAATGATTCTTTAATCGGGATTCCTCCAGGATACCTAATTCTACCAGGGTGCCATATAAAGCCGGAACATCATGTCCCTTACTTAAAAAGAAATAGTCCCTTTCCGGGTCATTCAAATTCTGTTTAGATAGATTCAGAAAGCGGGTATAAAGGAATAGGATTACATCGGCCGCACTCAAAGAAGCTCCTAAAAAGCAACCCCCGTCGGTACTCATTTTTATGATTCTTTCCCGGATGCGGAAAGCGGATTCTTCTAATGCATTTAAGGTATACATGGGAATAAGGGTATTATATGTTTTTTAATTGGCCTGGATGGTTTTTATACCAATATTCACCCAGATAATGGGCATTTAATTCAAATACTTCCGGATGAATTTTCAAGAAATCCAGGATATCCTCGCAGGAGAAGTTGGGATTACCTGGATATAGTGCCTCATAAACCCGTTCTATAAAATGATAATCTTCTATATAATCCAAGGTAAAGCGAAATTTCCTGGAGAGGTCCTCTTTACCGGAACTAAAATTTCCAATCAGGAACTTTTCTGGATTTTCCCATATATAGGGGGTGGTATGTTCCAATTCCAAATCCAGGCTAGCTTCTTTCCATGCTTTTTCCAAACAGGAAAAGCGCATAAGTTCTACATCATTCCCGTCGGGCCAGCTGGCAGGATGCAAATTGCTGATATAATCGAAGGGACAATGGGGCGTTTGGGAAATTTCGATAGCCTTTTCAATAATGGTAGGGTCTATTAAGGGACAATCGGAAGGAATTTTGAAAACCCAGTCCGCCTTATAGGTCAATGCCGCCTGGTAATGTCTGTCCAGTAAATTCCTTAAACTACCCCGGAAACAAGGTAATCCCATGTTTTCGCATTCTTTTTCAATGGCGTCATCGTTTTTTTCGGTCGAGGTGGCCACCAGGATCTCCACAGGAAATGTAATTCTCCGAAGCCTTTCCACCATTCTATATAATATGGATCTCCCTAATACTGTTTTTAAAACTTTTTCGGGGAGTCGTGAACTACCTGTTCTTGCCTGTACCACTAATAGATATTTTTCGGAGGGGATATTCTTTTCCATACTATATCTTTTCCAGAGCCAAATCTGGGCATTCCTGTACCGAATGGTATTGACGAACGAAATTGGATTTTTCTTCCTTAAAATCAAGAAAATCACTACAAATCTTAGCAATAGCCTTGGCCGATCGACCATTGTTTTGAATAGGACATAGGGTTCTAAGTTCTTCCAGATTAAAATAGGAGTGAACGGGAAGTCCCAAGGCCATTCCTATGTAGACCACAGTGGAATACTGGGTAATGAGTTCCACGGAATTAGCAATCATTTCATTGGTATTTCCCCTTGAAAAAATAAGGGTATCGGAAGGGGTATGAGCCCTGATTTCTTCAGAAGCTCTATCCACTCGTTCATTAGGATGAAGCTTGAATAAAAGGGGTCTTCCGGAAGCAATGCGAACGCAGTCTTGAATGAATTCTATGCGATTATCCTTCCTGGCGGTTTCCCGAATATCGGAGGTTGCCACCATAACATACCCTTTATGAGGAAAATCATTCTGTAGAAATCTTTTTACATCATCATAATTAGGCATTCCGGTAACGAAAATTTTGGAAGCCTCGGTACCTAGTTTCGCAAAATGTTCTTTATACCCTTGGGATCCCACGAAATACAGATCACATCCATTGGAGGTCCCATTCAGGGAAGTATCATTAGTCATCCATAAGGGAAGTCCCATTTTTTTAACCAAGGCCGATTTCCAGGTAAAAGGATCTACCATCCCTTCCTGAATCCAGACCGTTTTGGACTTTAATAAGGCTTTAGGTAAAACCATATCGGTACAGTGGAACACCATATCATAGGTATTAAGCTTTCCTTCATAATCTACCTGTAAATGGTGATCTCGTAAATACTGGTCGGTATTACGTTTAAATTGTCCTGATAATATGGTATTATCCAGTATTTCAGTTCTTTTGATAAGTATTTGGGCCATCCATGAATCGGAATAGGTTTGACTAAACCAGCAATCCATACCAGGAAGCTCCCTGGCAATTTTATGCATTTGAGTGGTTTGGTTCATGGAACCCACTAAAAATAGAATTTTATACATCCTATATATGCTTCTTTATAAATCTAATAATTTAGATCATGGAAATCGACCGCAATAGAGATTCTAAAAATCAGGCGTAAAGCTAAATCGAACCCCAAAACGATAAACATTCGGATTATCTAAATAATTAAACCGTTCTACAATATCCAATCTAAATACTTTAAGAATATTTCCAAGACCCAGGGAACCTTCTATAAAGGGAGTATCCCCAAGAGGAAAACTAACCGGGACTCCGGAAGAATTTACGGCAAAGCCATAAAGACCGGGGTGAAGCACTGGATCATTCTTATCCCCAAGGCCTCCTTCTACCAACTTTAAAGAGACGATTTCCCGGAAGTGAAGCCTTTGTAATAAGGGTACCTTATTCAGAAAGAATCCGCCAAAATTATGAGCAATGTTAATCCCGATATAATGATCGGTTATGAATTCCAGAAAATTCATGGTATTGTATTCGTTTTTATCAAAGACATAGGTTTGGTTTGCGGGTAAAATATCCAATAAGGGATAAGGTACCTGTCCAAACACATAACCACCTAATACGGTAATATCAGAATACCCTAGTTGGGATAAATAAAAACGTTTATAAATAGAGGCGCTGGTATTTAGGTAGGAATATTGGTTTTGATAAAGGCCTTTAATTCCATAATCCAGTTTTACATTAATAATAGGGTATTTACTGGGAATTGATCTTCTTCGATTCGTTCCCTGGAAGATTTGTTCATTGGGGGCATATCGGAAACCGAGACTAAATTCTCCCACCCGAAAATCAAGTACAGGAGGAAGGGTATGATCTACCGGTTGGAAAACCAGATTCTCGGCGGGTTGAATGGCTCCCACCTTGATAGCGGCACTAAGGGTAATATGATTAATAAACTCTTTTATATAATTCAATGTAAGGAATTGATTGTACTGCCAGAAATCCGAATGACCCCGGGAAAAGGAACGCAAAAAGCTTTGGGTTTTATCGATCAGGAAGTTTTGCCCAGGGATATCCGTATCCGATAGGTAGGAGATTCGGAAATAATTATTAGGATATTTATAGGGAGCCACCTGATTTAGGGATACAACCATGCTAGAATAAAATTTGAACCGTTCATCTTTAAATCCATAGGCAAGGTAATCTTCCAGATAAAGGGTCTTGTTTATAGCCGGGGTGGTTCTACCTCCTAGGGTTATTCGACTGCCCTCCAAAGAATTAAAGGAATAAGTTGCATCGAGAGGCTTCACCTGGATGGGACCTACGACCCCATAGCCCCCTGTTATAAAAGTGGTGATTCCGACCAGTTTTTTAAATGAGGACATCGATCGAAGGCTATCCAGATTATGATAGGTTTTGTCCAATGCCTCTGAGAGGGTATCCGGCTTATCCCTTTCCATAAAATCTGAATTTGATTTTTCAGCATCGGCAACAATTTGATCTGCCTGACCATTATAAAAGGTATCGGGAAGGGCAATATGTGCCTTATAATTCTTGAATAGGATGGTCCTTTCCCCAATAATTCCAAAACCACTGGATTTCAATAATCCAAAATCCGATTCCACCTTCGATTTTTCAAGAAAATACCGACCGTCGGAATGTTTTTCAAAATCCTGATGTAAATGCAGACTCCGAACAAAATTCAGGTTCAGTTTCCTCCCTATTTTAAAATCGATGGATTTTACTGCATAGGTCCCATCCATGGTAATATTTAGTTTTCCTTCAAAGAGCAGGCTTTCCTGGTTTCTTGGAATAAAGCTTACTTCCAGTAATTTTTCCTTGCCTTCATCGAGGGTATCGGTGATAAAATATTTATAAAAATTGGGCGAATGATCGGCAATAGGACTTAGAAACTGATTGGTCAGAATGAAAATATTGTTCTCATAAATATCTGCGGTACTATATAAACGATTTAAATAAATATCAAGTCCTGCCGTATCAATAAAGGCACTAAAGTTCACCTCTCTATGCGCTTTTAAAATCTTTATGGTTTTAGGCGGATCCCTACGCAGGAAAATATCGAAGCTTTTTTCGCCCAGGTAAACCGGCAGGGTAATAGCTTTTTCTTCGTTAATAATTTTGGTGGTGTCGATAAGAAACCGGTACTTCTGAAAACCCTTCCTGTTTAAAAATCGTTGGGATAAATTAAATAGGGAAAACTCAATTTTTTCATTTTGAACATATTGTAAATAGTCCATACTCTGCATTTTATTCTGATCTTTATGATCAATAATTTGCTGAATGAGACTAACGGCAGGATTGTTTTTATTTCGGTATCGTTTCTTTTTATCGGATTTTACTACAACCGCTTTCAATGTATTGATATTGCTTTCCAATTTGAGGTTCAGAATTTGAACTTGACCCGGTATAATGGTTAAATTCAATTCCTTATATCCTACCAAGGAGACCCGAAGCTGTGAATAGGTTTCCCGTGTTTCAATGCTAAACGATCCATCCTGCCCCGAATTGACCCCAACGCTTGTACCAGGAAAGCTAATGGTGGCAAAAGGTAAACCAGATCCGTTCCTCGAATCAATAATTTTACCCGTAACCAGGGTTTTCGTTTTAAGGAGAGGCCTGGGTCGGGTACTATTAGATTTTTGTACCAGGGAATCTGAATGCGATGGACTGCGTAGGGTATCTTCCTGTGCTCTCCCCAAAAATGGTATTAGAAGAGTAAATACAAAGAAATAGGTTTGCCGTAAAAATTTATCCATTATAGGATTGATCATTCAATGGATTTTGTAATCGAACAAAACCCTTGAAAATTAGTTTTTCCGTTGCCAAATTAAATGTTTAAACATCAAATAACGAATAGAAAAAACATTAGCCACCGTAAGCGCCTATTTTTTTGATAAAAGATTATCCAGAAGGACAAAAAAATAAAAAAAATGAAAGCTTTGTGACCCCTCAGGGGATCGAACCCTGGACCCACAGATTAAGAGTCTGTTGCTCTACCAGCTGAGCTAAGAAGTCATTTATATTTTCGAATCTTTGGTTTAAAATCCAGAATTTTCAACATTCAACAAAAACATTTTGTTTTTGTAAGGTTATTTGAATGTGAACGACAAAAGAACAAAAATTAAACTCAATTTTTAAATTCTATGAAAAAAACAAGTTTTGGCCTGATTGCCATGATATTTTTAGTAACCAGTTTTTTGTTTATTTCCTGGAAGGTGAATTCTCCTAAGGGCGTTGAATCGAAGGGATTACTTGATGGGGGCGTTAGAAAAGTGAATCTGGTAGCACCCAAAGGGAAGGCCATAGCTGCTTTTGCGGAAGGTTGTTTCTGGACCTCCCAGCATATTTTTGAAGCGATCATTGGGGTTGATTCGGCTGTTTCCGGATATGCAGGAGGCACCAAGGTTTTACCAACGTATGAAGATGTTTGTGCGGGTGGTACCGGACATGCGGAAACCGTTTTGGTGTACTATGATCCAAAAGTATTAAGCTATGCGGATTTAGTGAAGGCATTTTTTGCCTCGCATGATGCCACTACCTTAAACCGACAGGGGCCCGATGTTGGTGATGACTATCGGTCGGTAATTTATTATATGAATGCAAATGAAAAGGCTATTGCCGAAAACTCCAAAGCCTTGATCAACAAGTCTCATGTATTTAGCAGCCCTGTGGTAAGCGAAATTTTGCCACTTAATGCTTTTTACCGGGCAGAACAATACCATCAACATTATGCCATTCATCATCCTGAAAATCCTTATATCGCCAGCGTGTCGAATGCCCGTTTTGATCAGTTTGTAAGAAATTTCAAATCCAGAATTAAACCCAATGCCCATTAATCATTGATTTTTCAGTAAGGAAAAATCTACCGGAGAGTCTAAAACGTAGGTACCATAGAAAACCTATAAAACCCAAAAAAATGAAAATGAGAATTTTAATCTTATTAAGCGTATTGCCTTATCTGACTGCCTGCGCCCAAAACAGTAATACAGGAAAAGGAAATACGGGTTCGAAGCCCGTTTATCCTCAGGCCCATGATGCAAAGTATTGGAAAGCCCGCCTGGATCCAAAGGCCTATGAAATTATGGTAGAAAGAGGCACCGAGGCCCCCTTTCATAATGATTTTTTTAACAATCATGTACCCGGGGTTTATGTAAGCAAAGCAACCGGGGATACCCTATTTACTTCCGAAACCAAATTTGAATCGGGAACCGGTTGGCCAAGTTTTTACGATGTGAAAAAAGCGGGTAGAGTTAAGATAGTGAAAGACGATAGCTATGGAATGGAAAGGGATGAGGTGGTGGAAGCAAAAACCGGATTGCATCTTGGCCATGTTTTTAACGACGGTCCGGCTCCAACGGGAATGCGGTATTGTATGAATTCCGCGGCTTTCAAATTTATTCCTTATGGAACGAAGACAAAAGTAAAAACCCATTAAAGTTTGAGTCTTAACCTTCGTTTCTCCATTAAACCAACCAATAGGATAATAAATAAGGAGAAAACCATGGATTTCATTAATCCAGGTATGCCCGTTCGCAAAACCAAGGGTAGACGAACAGGAATTTTCCAGGGATTCCTTAAGGCGAGGGTATAAAGACTATAATAAATATAGGGCATTAAATAACAGGTAAGGGTACTGGTTCCAGCAGGTAATAAAATCTGGAACCAGTCCTTTTTTTGTTTAATATCCACCAGATATATCAAAATAGCATAAGCAATAAAGCTTACGGCGAGAGAAATGCAAACCCAGGAAGGTGTATCGTCCGATTTTGATATGCCTCCACCAATAGGCCGTATCCATAATCCACCCAAGGTTACTACTATTGCTGCAACAAGTAAAATCAGGATCATTCTCCATTCCAGGTTTTTTTTGGCAAGGTCAAAATAAATCAATGAAAAGATAATGCCTGCTGTTATTAAGGCGGGTTCAGCTCCTTCCCCTATGGCCCAAAACAGGCGGTGAATTCTTTCCGGTATATGAAGTAATTCCATATGGTCTAAGAGACTAAAACTTAGAAAGCTGATAAATACCAGGGCCATTGCCCATATATTTCCTTTAAAAAGGATGAAGCATCCTGCCGAAATAAGATAAGACCATCCAATTAACCCTAAAATTCCCCACCAATACGGCCGCAAACCAATAATATGTACGGAATCTCCACCCTTATACAGGAAGGCCAATACCAGTAATAGGACCATTCCGCATACCTGAAAACCCACTTTCCTGTTCTTATCCATATCTTTGGGGTAATCCAACCATATCATAAAAAAGGAGATGGTTAAAAGGATCATATAGAAAGGCCTGGGAAGAAGAGCCCGAACGCTATATTCTTCCATATTTACCTGGAAAAAACCGATAATAATTAAGGAAATACTTCGAAGAAAAACATGGAAGAATAAGGCCTGGCGAGAATCCCCTGCCTTTTGCCGGTTTTTTATGGCAAAGGGCAGGGAAAGACCTACAATAAATAAAAAGGCTGGAAAAATAATATCGGCAAATCCTAATCCATCCACATCCGCATCGGCATGATCCAGCCAATCCGGTATATTGGTCAGGGTCCATAAATCATTCACGAAGATCATAAAGAACATCGTCAGGGCCCTGAATACATCAATGGAGGCTAGTCTTTTTGGCATAGCCCGGAATTGGATGGGAAGCGAAAAATCAAAAAATTATTTTTTACCGGAGTTTTGGGATTGTAATAATTTGAAAAACTGATCTAATTGAGGAAGAATAACGATTCTGGTTCTACGGTTGGCTGCACGACCTTCGGGAGTATCATTGGTGGTTACGGGTAAAAATTCTCCCCTACCAGAAGCACTCATTCTTTGGGGAGGAATACCATATTGTTTTTGAAGGGTACGAACAATGGTAGTAGCCCTTTTTACACTTAGGTCCCAGTTATCCATTAATAAACCATCGTGAAAAGCCTGGTTATCGGTATGGCCTTCCACCAGGAATTCGATATCGGGTTGGTTAACCAAAACCTTAGCCACCTTCTCTAAAACAGGTTTTGCCTTATCAGAAATGTCGAAGCTTCCACTCTTGAAAAGTAATTTATCGGAAATATCAATATAGACCACGCCTTTGTCCACTTTGATATTAATATCCTTATCGTCCAGATTTCCAATGGCACCCTTCAAGTTCATAACCAAGTTCATGTTTAAGGAGTCTTTTCTTGCCATGGCCGATTGAAGACCTTGAATATAATTGTCTTTGGAACTAAGATTGTCCAATGATTTTTTAATGCTTTCGGCCTGGGAATTGGAGATAACCGATAGATCTTTTAATTGGGAAACAAATACCGAATTATTGGACTTTTGTTGAGCCAATTGTTCAGAAAGTGAGTTTACCTTGGAGTTTAAGGAACGTGTGGAATCGTTACATAAGGTTAAATTACGTTGAGATACTTTGTACATACTGTCTAAGCGTGCCAGGTTAATCGCATCAATTTGTAATTGTTTATTTACTCCGCAGGAACCGAATAAAAAAGCGATCAGAATTAGAGGTAAAAAATTTTTCATGGAAGTTTAAAAAAGTTAGGTTCGGAAGCTAATTTACCATAGAAATTTGATTGGAATATAAATCTGGCTCAAGTATTCGTGCAGAATATCTATTATTTTACAAATTAACCAATACCAGGCTTAGGGATCAGGGTTTTTTATAGAAAACGATTCTTTCTATACGGGTTTTATAGTTTTTATTCCCCCCTTTCCATTTAGGGCCTTCCTGAATAATTTTCCTGGCCAAAGGGTTTAAAAGGGTATCGGTAGAAGCCTTTATTATAAAAGTATTCAAATTGCCATTGGGTGAAACCCTGAATTGTACCCATACGGTTCCATTTGCCGGAGCATTTTTACCTGCTGAATCGATATATTGCTTATAGGCGAGACGACCTATCCAGGGTTCAAAATCCCCCTTGGAAGAATCGCCCTGGTTCACCAATCCCTTTTTATAAGAAACGCGGGTTACAGATCCCGTTGTGGCGGTTTTCTTTTTAGTCCCGTATCCAGTAACCACTACCTCATTTAGCCCAGAATCCTTCGATACCGAAACGCCCGCTACCTTACCCTGTAATGCCGAAGCAGTACCAGAGAAAACCGGGGTGGCAGGTTTTGCTACCGGGCTTTGGTTTTTATCGGGAATAATATCTTTCGATTGCAGGGTTGAAATCGCTCCTGGGAGGTCCACTTTTGTTTCTTCTCTTTTAAAAGCGTTAACCGAATCATTTTTGGAAAATGAATTCGGTGCCGAACGATCCTCCTTTTCGGCTAACAACCTCTCTTTTTTAATATCCATTTCTGGACCCTTATTTTTGGATAGTTCAGAATTTTTTTGAGCCAAATTTATTATAGGTGGACTAATCGTATGAATTTGTTTTTGAGGAGGGTTTTCCTCCTCTTGCCTTAGTTCTTGAGGGGAAGGAATACTTTTTGTTTGAACTTGCGGGTTTACTTTTGGTAGAATGCCTTCCTGTTTTTTAATTAATAAAAAACTGATCCCGACCAATAAAACTAGGGTAGCTGCTATACCTATAGGCTTTATTAGGGAGATCAAACGGGATTTCCTTTTTTGAATTCTATTGGAGATCCTTCTTTCCAAATCCCGAATTTCTGATTCAGGATCCTTTCCATAGCCATATCCTTCCAGGGCATCCATTAAAAATGGATCCTCCAGACTTTCTTTTTCGAAAGCATGCATCTGCCCGGGGTCCATTTTATTTTCCAGGTATGCTTTGATTTTATCTAAGTCAGGATTCTTCAATGCCTTGTAATTTTTCAATACAAATTTTCAGATTTCTTTTCCCATTCTGGATATAGGTTTTCACTTCCTGTAAACTATATCCGGTATGGCTGCTTATATCTTTATAACAGTATTCTTTTTCGTAAAATAATTCAATACTCGTCTTTTGTTCCCTACTTAATTTCTCCTTACAATCTTCTAAATATTGAAGATGCATTTCCTTCTGTACTTTATCAGGATGAGAATCTTCTTCAAATTCCATAAAGGATAGGAGGGGTTCAAAGGCTAATTTTTTGGACTGGCGAATTTCCATCAGGCTATAATTCCTGGAAAGAACATATAACCAGGCACGGAAATTCTGAATATCATGTTTTCTGGCTTTAGTTACCAATTCTTCAAATATGCCCATAACGGCATCCTTAGCTTTTTCCGGATCGGCTAAATATTTCAGACAAACTCCATACACCAAAACCATATACCGTGAAAATAAATGGGATAAGATTTCCATCTCGCCGGTTTGCTGATACTCTATCAGCAAACTCGAATCGTCCAGGGCCTCAAGCTTTGGTTTACTTTTTAATAAACGCATTTCCCATGAAAATAAATTTATTAATCGGTTTATGGAAACGAATGCGGTTCTGCATCCTAAAGGAAAAAGTATATGAAAACCAAAACCATCTTTTCACGATCCTCTACCCCAGACAAAATCAAAAGGGGCCAGGGAATACACCAAATTATAAATCCTTTGGTCTATTTAATTCTTTTTACCTGCTTCGGCTTTATGGCCTATTCTTTGAAGGTTACCAGCCAAGAAATAAGGCATTTAAGAGGTAAAATACTTGATAGCCGAACCTTTATCCCCGTTTCAGGGGTTGAAATTCGATATCCCGACTCGAATAAATTAGAACAAAAGGTTTATTCCGATTCAACCGGGACCTTCTCCTTAATACAATATGGAACGAAAACACCTAAGGCAGTTCTTAGCCATTTAGGATATATGGATCAAGAAATTACCTGGGGAAATTCCGATTACCAAACCTTTTTCCTGAATCCTTTACCTAAAACCCTATCCGTCTTAGATTCGGCTAATGGAGGGCAAGGCAAGGCGGCTGGATTGGTTGTAATGGGTTATACCATGACAAAAAAGAGGGATTTGACTGGCTCAGTGACAACGATCCGGCAGGCCGAGGATCTGAACGAGGCTGTGCTTTCCAAGATGCCTTCCCCTCAAGCCTATCCAAGTGTCCGAAAAGATAATTCCATGGGGAGATTTAATGGGTTTACCAGGGTAAAACACCCAGGAAACCCATCCCCCCAGAACGATGAATCCTATCAGGAAATCAAGGAGAATTCTTTTCTGGATCCTATCGAAGCACCCCTTTCAACCTTTGCGGTTAATGTCAATACCTCCTCCTATGGAAATATTCGCCGGTATGTAAACCAGGGTCAGATTCCTCCAAAAGATGCCATCCGAGCCGACGAAATGATTAATTATTTTCATTACGATATAAAAGGGCCAGAAAATGGAGACCCTGTTGCCATCCATACGGAAGTTTCCCAGGCCCCCTGGAATAAAAATCACCCCCTGGTTCGTATAGGATTAAAGGCAAAAACCATCTTGACTCAAAATCTTCCTCCTGCCCATTTGGTTTTTTTACTGGACGTTTCCGGCTCGATGGACGAACCAAACAAATTGCCCTTGGTAAAAAAATCTATGGAATTATTAGTCGACCAATTACGCCCACAGGATGCGGTGGCCATTGTCGTTTATGCCGGGGAGGCAGGTTTAAAATTACCCTTGACCCCGGGAGATCAGAAAACCAAAATCAAGGAAGCTATTGAAAGTTTAACCGCCGGGGGAGGCACTGCAGGAGGTGCCGGTTTGCGAATGGCCTATGATATTGCCAGAAAAGAGTATTCCCAGGAAGGAAATAACCGGATTATTCTGGCCACAGATGGGGATTTTAATGTAGGACCTTCCTCGGATAAGGATATGGAGCAGTTAATAGAAGAGGAGGATAAATCTGGAGTGAAAATCTCTATCCTGGGTTTTGGAATTGGCAACTTAAAGGATAGTAAAATGGAAAGAATGGCCTATAAAGGTCATGGGAATTATGCCTATATTGATAATATCCTGGAGGCCTCAAAAGCGATGGTGAATGAATTCGGTGGCTCCTTATTTACCTTAGCTAAAGATGTGAAAATCCAGGTGGAATTTAATCCGGCCAAGGTTCAGGCCTACCGATTAATTGGGTACGAAAACAGAACCTTGAATAAAGAAGATTTTAATAATGATCAAAAAGCAGGTGGAGATATGGGACCAGGTCAGGAAGTCATTGCCTTTTATGAGCTGATACCAACCGGACAGAAAAATCCTTTCCATAATGTGGACTCCTTGAAATACCAGCCTAATATATCCAGAGGGAGGAATTCAAATAGTTCGGAACTCATGACGGTGAAGTTCCGGTATAAGGATCCTCATTCGGAAACCAGTAAAATGGTTAAATCGGTCGTGCAGGAAGAAATCATTTCTTTGGAAAAGAGTACCCAGGATTTCCGTTTTTCTGCTTCGGTGGCCGAATGGGCTCTCTTATTAGGGAATTCTGAATTCAAACAGAATGCGCACTATCCCGATATGATACAATTGGCCAAATCGGCAAAGGGCAAGGACGAGGAAGGGTACCGTGCAGAGTTTATTCGTCTTGCAGAATTATCCAGGCTTATGATTGAGCCCGAGCAGGCGAATAAATAGAAAAAAAGAGCAGGCCCAAAAGGCCTGCTCTTTTTTACGCTAAATTATCCAGTTCTTTTAAATCAATTTCACTTAATTCCAATTCAAGGGCTTTCATGTTTTCTTCCAGATGCAGGGAGGAAGAGGTGCCGGCAATGGTAAGCATAGCCGGTGAATGACTTAATAACCAGGATAATACCAATTGGTATTCAGAGGCATCATATTTTCTGCCCAGGGTTTTCATCAAGGCATCGGCCTTAATATTTCCAGCCGATAAGGGATACCAGGGAATAAAAGCTGCCTGGTTTTTCTCGCACCATTCCAAACTGGACTCCCATTTTCTTTGGGTTAAATTATATTGATTTTGAACGGAAACCACTTTAATAAGCTTTGAAGCCATTTCAATACCCTCCACGCTGACTTCTGATAGGCCAATATGTCGAATCAAGCCTTTATCCTGCATTTCCTTTAAAAAGCCCAGACTTTCTTCAGCCGGCACATTGGGGTCGATTCGGTGTAATTGGTATAAATCTATTCTTTCCAGCCGCAATCTTTTCAAACTGCCTTCCAGAGCAAATTTTAAATGATCAGGATGGCCATTGACCGGCCATTGATTCGGTCCAGTTCTTTCCAAACCTCCCTTGGTGGCTATAACCAATCCTTTTGGATAAGGATAGAGGGCTTCGGCGATAAGTTCTTCCGAAATATAGGGACCGTAGGAATCGGCCGTATCAATAAAATTAATTCCCAGATCCAATGCGGTTTTCAATACTTTAATGGCCTCTGCTTTATTAGCCGGTGGGCCCCATATTCCCTGACCTGTAATCCGCATGGCCCCAAATCCAAAACGATGCACAGTAAGATCTCCGCCTAGAGTAATATCTCCGGACAAGGAAGCATTGAGGGTTTTTTCCATGGTGTAAGTTTTAGAGGGGTGGTTAAGGATAAAATGCAAAGGTAAGGAGGACTGGAAAAATTGCTTGTAACAATCCTACCCTAATAGGAAAAATTACCCTTCTATTAGGATCCGATGAAGTTCTTACCTAAATTAAGCGGGGCAATTCAAACAGTTGCCAGTTTAAGAAACCCTTCCCTAAAACTACCGCCATGGTCCCTTATCTAGTACAATACAAGTGGTACAACAATAAGCTAGTCCTTATTTTTTCTATAATTCTTTTGATTCTATTGAAGGGGTATTTTATAGGGAAGGCACAGGAAAATCCAGAAAAGGATTCTATAAAATTCCTGATAAACCAAATCGGGTATCTCCCATCGACAAATAATGAGGCTTTTTGTTCCCTAATTCCGGAAAAACATACCCAAGCTTCCATAAGGACCGCTACTGGGACCTACGAAGGCTTTTCCAGAGCAGATTTTTTTTTAAAGAAAACATACACCTATTCGGGTAAACATTGGTCAGAAATTGGCCTTTTCCCTAATAAGGGTGAAAATGGATTTTGTTATCTCGACCTTACTGGCTCGAAGGGGAATGTTTTAGGTCGTACAAATCCTTTTTTCATTGGTTGGATGGTTTATCATAAACTAGCGATTGCGAGCATAAAGGCCTTTTACTACCAAAGGGCTTCTATGCCCCTACTGCTACCCTATGCTGAAAAATGGGCCCGAAAATTGGGTCATCCGGATACCGTAGTCTATATCCATGCCTCGGCGGCCAGTAAACAAAGACCGGAAGGCACGGTCGTACGTTCCGAAAGGGGATGGTATGATGCAGGTGATTATAATAAATATGTAGTCAATTCCGGAATTTCTGTAGGCACTCTTTTATCTGCCTACGAGGATTATCCCTTATATTATGATAGCCTTAAAACCAATATTCCCGAATCGGGAAATGGGGTTCCCGATATTCTGAATGAATCCTTGTATAATATTCGCTGGATGCTTACCATGCAGGATCCTAACGACGGTGGAGTATATCATAAATGTACCAATGCAGAGTTTGATCCTATGATCATGCCTGAATTTGCCACAAAAAAGAGGTATCTGGTTCAAAAAAGTACCGCTGCTGCCCTCGATTTTGCTGCCGTAATGGCCCAATCGGCCCGAATTTTTTCCCATTTTAAAAAGTCTTTTCCTGGATTATCCGATTCCTGCTTCCAGGCCTCCCAAAAGGCCTGGACCTGGGCAAATAAAAATCCCAACCAATTATACGACCAGAATAAAATGAACCAAACCTATTCACCCGCCATCCATACCGGCGAATATGGGGATGCTAGTTTGCAGGATGAGTTTTTCTGGGCAGCCTCGGAGCTTTATATCACGGATAATTCATTCGGAATTTCCAAAGGCCTGGAAATTTTAGAAAATAATTTGGTCAAAGCGAGAGATCAAACGTCCATTCCTTCCTGGTCCAGGGTAGGCATGCTGGGCTACTATTCGCTAATGCGATTTAGAAAATCCTTGCCAAAAACTAGTTTCATTCCCTACGATACTATTCAAAAAAAAATATTGGTGCTAGCTAAAAAATTAATGGATTCCTCTTATAATAATGGGGTTTGTGGATCCTTAATGGGAACCTCCCAAGGGGATTTTGTCTGGGGATCCAATGCCATAGCCGCCAATCAGGGAATCTTAATGCTCAATGCGTATAAACTTAGTCCGAATATTCGTTTTCTTGAAGCTGCTTTGTCCAACCTGAATTATTTATTAGGGACCAATCCTACCGGGTATAGTTTTGTCACGGGTTTTGGTACGCGTTCGCCTATGCATCCACATCATCGGCCTTCTATTTCCGATGGAATTATGGACCCAATTCCCGGGCTCCTGGTGGGAGGCCCCAATCCGGGACGGCAGGATGGAAAAATTTATCCTTATACAGATCCGGAAACTTCTTATACGGACCAGGATGGTGCCTATGCTTCCAATGAAATTGCCATTAATTGGAATGCTCCATTTGTTTATTTGGTAAATGGATTGGTTTTTTTGCGGGATGATCTTGTGGACTGGAAGGCCTTACATACGCAATAAAATCATGGACTATTTTTTGTTATAAATAAGGTCGATATTTTTTTGAAAGTGTTCTTTCGAATGGTTCACCCTTAAATTCTTGCTCATGCGATCTTTATTTTCATTCATTGGTATGGGATTAATCCTAATCCTTTTTGCCTGCAAGAAAAATTACGCCCCCTCTATAACCACTACCAATACGGGTACGGGAAACAAGGACACCACGGCCTCTATAGTACCTCCTAAAACCGTATCGCTTTCTCCTACTATGGGTTTCTTTTTGGATAATTGGATACCTAAAAATACTAGTTTTACCAGCTCCAATCCAGTTCCGATGCCAACCGGATCTAACCCGGTTCAGGTTACCATGGATTTCAGTGCCACCCTTTGTAAAATACCAGGGTCCTATTTTGGCAATAATACCAACCCTTATATGGGTCAATTTATCACCGAGCCCGTATTAATGGCTAACCTTAGCAAATTATCCCCCAATATATTACGTTTTCCTGGGGGCAGTTTATCCGATCTCTATTTCTGGAATGCCGCTCCAGGAGGGCAACCCTCCGATGCACCCGATTCCTTGCTCGATGCTGGTGGAAATTCCAGCCCTTCCGGTTATTGGTTCGGGAATAATACGGCCAACTGGACCTTTACCCTGGACAATTATTATTCGGTTTTAAAGCAAACAAACAGTAGCGGTTTAATAACTGTGAATTATGGTTATGCCCGGTATGGCACTTCCGCTAACCCGGTTCAGACCGCTGCCCATTTAGCGGCCAATTGGGTACGCTATGATAAGGGGAGAACCCGGTATTGGGAAATCGGTAATGAATCTTATGGAAACTGGGAAGCTGGGTATCGGATTAATACCAAAAAGAATCATGATGGGCAAGCCTCTATCCTGAATGGGGCATTGTATGGGAAACATTTTAAGGTTTTTGTAGATTCCATGCGGAAAGCCGCTACCGAGGTGGGATCCAGTATTAAAATTGGAGGCGTTTTATATGAATCCAATGTAGGATACGATACGGTTCAAATGTCCTGGGATCATGAATTTTTATCCACTGCCGGATCTCTTGCTGATTATTTTATTGTGCATAATTATTATACCCCCTATAATCAAAACTCGGATATCCCCACTATTTTAAATTCGGCTATTACCGGTACACAACAGGTCATGAGCTTTTATCAATCCCAGCTAGCTGTCAATGCCATTACTACCAAACCTTTGGCTATGACCGAATGGAATATTTTTGCCCAGGGAAGTATGCAAATGGTTTCCAATATTGCCGGTGTTCATGCTACTTTGGTATTAGGCGAATTATTAAAGAATGGATACGGAGAGGCCAGTCGTTGGGATTTGGCCAATGGATGGGGCTCGGGAAATGATCAGGGTTTATTCAATATTGGGGATGAGCCTAATGCCCCTAAATGGAACCCCAGGCCGGCCTATTATTATATGTATTTTTTTCAAAAATGTATGGGGGACCGTTTTGTTAGTTCTTCGGTTTCTTCTAATTCTTCCCTTTATTCTTATGCCTCAGGGTTTAGTTCCGGGCAGGCAGGAATTACCCTGGTGAATACCAGTGCCAAGGCCCAATTGGTCAACCTGAAAATTTCAAATTTCAACCTCGGATCCACGTATTATTATTATACTCTTCATGGAGGTACCGATAATCAAAGTTTCTCCAGATTGGTTTATGTGAATGAACAAACCAGTTCAAGCGTATCGGGTGGACCCTCCAATTTTGATGCTATTTTACCCTATTCCACCTCTACACAAGGAGGAATACAGGTATCGGTACCGGCCTATGGAGCGGTATTTCTGGTCGTTTCCGGAAAATAAACCCATTCAAAAATTTTCATTTCGTTTCAAACTATGCTCTGGTATTTACCATCCTATAGGCATGTTATTACGGACCTGTTTCTAAAATCAATTTACCGAATTCGCCTTCAAACGAGAGGAGAAAGTTTAAGTTTATCGATTTATTAAACTGTAAAAAGGTTTTTTGGTCAAAATAGCATTATACCTAAATGAATTATTGTAATTTAGTTTAGCCAATATTAAATCCTATTTTCCTCTACTCCATAAGCCTGCTTTATGAAAAAGTATTTCCCCGGTCTTTTTTTGCTCCTCCTTCTTAATCTATTTTCAGGCCTTATTGAGGCGCAATCTCCATTGACGAAAATGAAAAAGCTGGTTGATTTCGAACTTCAATCTTCCGCTTTGGTAAGGGGTACTGGTGAGGAACTGAGTTCGGAAACCTATAATAATAAAGATTATTGGTTTCCGGTAAAAGTACCCACCACGGTTTTAAGGGGATTGGTCGATAATGGTATTTATCCCAGCCCTTATTTCGGATTAAATAATATGTTGATCCCAGATGCCTCTGATGCTTTTAACAAACAATATAATCTAGAGCAATTTAGCTTTATCCCTGGAGAGCCTAATCCATGGAAGAAGCCTTATTGGTATAAAACTCATTTTAGGGTTCCGGAAGGAGATAAGGGAAAAACCTTCCAACTTATATTCAAAGGCATAAATTACCGGGCCGCGGTTTGGTTGAATGGTAAACAGGTTGCCGATTCCTCCCAAATGGCAGGAATGTTTGCCGAGCATAACCTGGAGGTAAGCTCGTTTATTGAGGCGGGTAAAGAGAATTATTTAGCCGTAAAAATTTATCCCCTGGATTTTCCCGGATTGCCCTCTGAAGAACAGTTAAAAGCTTTTGGGCCATTTTTCGATAACGGGGGTCCAAATGGAGATATAGGGAAAAATGTCACTATGCTTTGTTCGGATGGTTGGGATTGGATGCCTCCGGTACGGGACCGAAATATGGGCATTTGGCAACCGGTTTATTTACGTACCAATGGAGCAATTACCTTTGGTCGGGTTCAGGTAAAAACAATCTTAAACCTTCCGGATACCAGCTCAGCAAAAATTCAGATTGGATTTAATCTAACCAATCATGGGTCCAATAACCAAAGCGGACAGGTTAAAATTCGGATTCGTCCCGAAAATTTTCTTGGGGCAAAAGAAATTTTAATTACCCAATCGTATTCTGTTCCTGCCCAGGGTTCTTTGCAGGTAGAGCTAGGTCCAGAAAAAATAGCATCCCTATTATTTTCTCATCCCCAATTATGGTGGCCTAATAATTATGGCAAAGCAAATTTATATCGTATTCATTTGCAATTCCTGGAGGGTAAGGGTATTTCGGACGATACTAGCTTTTGTTTTGGGGTGCGAAGTACCGAATCAAGAACTTCGGAGGTAAATGGGTTTACCCGTAGGGAGTTTTTTGTCAATGGGCAGAAGATTCATTTGGTTGGGGGTGCCTGGGTGCCCGATATGCTGGTAAACCGAGATTCGGCCCGGTATGAAAGAGAGCTCGAATTATGCCGTAATGCCAATGTTAACCTGGTACGAATTTGGGGTGGGGGTATTACCCCACCGGATGCCTTTTGGGAATCGGCCGATCGAAATGGATTATTGGTTTGGTCTGATTTCTGGGTAACGGGTGATACACAGGGAGAATTTAAAGGCTCTCCGGATTATCCTTTAGAATCCTCAGTATTTATTAAAAATGCCCTCAGCACTATTTTACGCATTCGGAATCATCCAAGCTTATTAGTTTGGACCGGTGGAAATGAGGGCCATGCCCGTAAGGAACTGTACGATGCCATGCGTTCCAATATTATTCGGTTAGATGGAACCAGGCCTTTTATTCCCAGCTCTTCCGGTTTTGCAAAATTACCTTCGGGTTGGGATGGTTCCTATCCGGACAATAAACCCTCCGGTGTTTATAGCGGAGGACCCTATTCCTGGCAGGATCCAGGAAAGTACTTTCAATTAGCCGATGCACAAAAGGACTGGGTTTTTAAGGACGAAACCGGAATTCCTTCCCAGCCGCCTTTTACCACCCTTCCAAAAATTATTACAAACCTGGTCTGGGATAAAACTCTTCCTTATCCTTTAAATAATTCCTGGGCTTACCATGATGCCTGTGCAGGAAATGGTCATTATGATTTGTATTACTATGAAATGGTAAGGCGTTTTGGTGCTCCTACCAGTATGGAAGACTTTTCGAATAAAATGCAAATCATGAATGCGATAGGATACCAAGGTATTTTTGAGGCAGCCAATCATAAAATCCAGGAAACCGGGGGCGTCATGTTATGGAAGTTGAATGCCGCTTTGCCAAGTGTCATCTGGCAGATTTATGACTGGTATTTGGAGCCCAATGCTGGTTATTTCTTTATGCAAAATGCCTGTGAACCGATTCACGTTCAGTTTAACCGGAATGATAGCACGATAGCCCTTATCAATCGGGGACATAAGCCAACGGGAACCATTAGGGTACAAACCCAGATTTGGGACCAAAACTCCAAAAAGGTTTATGAAAAAACAGAACGGGCGAATGTAAAGGATATGGGCGCCCAGGAATTAAATCCGGTAGGTTCCGTATTAAAATCGGCTAAGGGGATTCGGTTTGTGGTTTTGGATGCAAAAAATGAATCAGGAAAGCTCCTCTCTCATAATGCTTATTGGTTTTCGGCCGATACCAATTATACGGGGTTAATGAAGTTAAAGGCCACGGAAGTAGAAACCCAGGTTTTGAATTCCTCAAGCAAACAAGGAAATAAGTACATAAACTTGAGAATTTCCAATAAGACCGAGGCCCTTGCATTTTTTGTTCGCCCTCAATTAATGCAAGATGAAGAGGAAATTATGCCCTGCTATTGGTCGGCTAGCTATTTTACCCTGGCTCCTGGTCAGTCTATGGAGGTTCAGGTGCGGGCCGGATTAGATGTATTGGGAAATAAAAAGACAAAATTGGTAATTTCCGGATTGAACGTAACAAAAAGGGAGATTGCCATTCCCTAAAGACTTTTTATGCAAGGAGCTAGGATGGCCGGTAGGCATGAAATTTTTCCTGCCATCCAAAATGTTCCTGGATTATTCTTTCTTTCTCTTTGGCAATATATTTTAAGTACTCCGATGGGGCAGGCGAAAATTCCTTATCGCGTAACCAGATTAGGTTCCAGGTAGAGATAAGGGGGAATTCGGGGAGGGGAATGATTTCCATTTCTAAGGATTGTAATTCATTCTTTATGCCAATCAATGGCATAACCGAATACCCTAAACCTGCTAATACCGCTTGTTTTACCGCTTCATTGGAAGCAAGTTCAAGTTTCTTTTTCGATTCTATTTTTTTTTGGATCATGTATTTCTCAATCGTAAATCGAGTACCTGACCCTTTCTCCCGGAATATTAAGGGGAGGCTGGTGAAGGCTTCTGAAGTTGTTTTGGGAACTATGATCGTGTTTCCCGATTTTCCCACCAGATAAAGTCGATTTTCCATTAATTCAATTTTCTTAATAGAAATCTTTTCGGGCAATACCGAAACCAGGGAGAAATCTACCTGATTTTTTTCCAGGCTTTCCATGACCTGTTCCCGATTGGTAACATCCAATACCAATTCCACCTTGGGGTTTATTTGAAGGAAGTCGGTAAGGAAATAAGGAATTATATATTTCCCTGTCGAAACCACCGAAATCTTCAACCGTCCCGAAAGCTCACCTCGAAACCGAGACGACCTTTGTTCCAGGTTTTCAGCCTCCAGCATGATTTTTTGGGCGGTATGGTACACTTCCTGGCCAAAATCGGTAATATATAACTGACGACCAAAGACTTCCGTGAGGCCAATATCGAAACTATCCTGAAAGTTTCTAAGCTGTATCGAGACTGCCGGCTGGGTTAGGTGAAGCTCCAGAGCTGCCTTTGTAATGCTTTTTGTTTCCACCACCTTGATAAAGACCTTCAGTTGATTTAAAGTGAAATTCATAAATATAATTTATGGATAATATAATAAACATATATATAATCTAATGGATTTTTTTATTCAATTTTGAAATATTAATTTTTTACCTAGCTGAAAAGAATAACCCTTGCGAAAGGGGACAGAATAGGACCTGAAATTATGGATATAAGCCTCCGGCCAAAAAGGAATGGATGGTATTAAAACAGAGAATCCTTACCATTTTAATGGATTTCCAGGCTATTCCATGGGACAAGGTCAGTAAGCATAAGAGAAATGTAAGCACAAGAACATCCCATCTTGATGTCCGTTTGTTACTGATTTAATTTAGCTGTCATAAAAAATAAATTTTATGGCTAAGAAATTCAAGGGTACCTTTTCCCCTATTTTATCCAAATATGATTCCAGTGGGATGACGAAGCGCAATTTTGTGAAGTTCACAATATTCCGTTTCAACGGTTTCGTTCTTTTCACCACCTTTAATTTTTTAATTCGAATAATTTTTAGGAAAAATATTGGAGCTTAATATCCAATATGTTTTTTAAAAGAGTTTTTTTAATAAAATTTGTTCGATTTTCCAAAAGTGTAGCCATCTCTTTTGTTGGCTCCGCTTGGAATGGATAGCAATTATTTATTGATTTTCCCAACTTAATATTCTTTATCCAATCCTCCCCAAGTGCTACATAATCTTCAAGTACTTCCCTTACCGTCTTAGTATTATTAATATCTAAGTACATTGATGGTATATCTCCAACCAAGACCCATAAATAGGAATCGTCGACCCTTGAGGTATTTTCAATTTCAAATAAGAAAATACAGAGTTTCGAACCAAGATTAAAATATAAAGAGGTGTTTTTTATTTCTTTACACCATTTAAAACTAAAAAGGTAATTTTTTGCATTTTCAAATTCAATTAAAACTTCCTCGAAAAAAT
>Ga0209067_10000040_pt1 | contig 85487 bp, 80 predicted proteins | sample ColStrG_CSR_2013_FD_187199 | JGI IMG/M metagenome (GOLD analysis project Ga0209067, IMG submission 187199) | Freshwater sediment microbial communities in response to fracking from Pennsylvania, USA - Cold Stream Run_MetaG_CSR_2013 (SPAdes)... | ecosystem: Environmental > Aquatic > Freshwater >...
CGGAAGATCTCTTCCTGATCGAGGGTGATCCTCAATCGTTCGATGACAGCGTATTCAGCGTGGATGAGCTGCAGAATGCGGTGGTGGTGAAGGTGGCAGAGCGTCAGTGGCGTTATTCCCGCTTCCCGAAAATACCGCTGTTTGGCCGCGCGGCGCGTGAGAATCAGCTTGAACTGCTGCACCTTGAGCGCGATAAGCTGGCCGAACGCTACGCCACACTGTCGTTCGACGTGCAGAAAACTCAGCGTCTGCATCAATCATTCAGCCGCTTTATCGGCAGTCATCTGGCCGTCGCCTTTGATGCCGACCCGGAAGCGCAGCTCCGTCAGCTGGGCGCGCGCCGTGGTGAACTGGAGCGGGCGCTTAATCAGCATGAGAGCAATAATCAGCAGCAGCGTCAGCAGTTTGAGCTGGCGAAAGAGGGGGTTTCACAATTAAACCGATTGCTACCTCGCGTCAATCTGCTGCTGGACGATACCCTGCGCGATCGCTGCGAAGAGATCCGCGAGCAGGTCGATGCCGCACAGGAAGCCGCGCGCTTCCTGCATCAGCATGGCGCTAAGCTGGCGAAACTTGAACCGATCATCGCTGTATTACAGAGCGACCCGGAACAGCACGAGCAGTTACAGGCTGATTATCAACAGGCCCAGCAGCAGCAGCGCAATGCGCGTCAGCAGGCCTTTGCCCTGACAGAAGTCGTGCAGCGTCGCGCTCACTTCAGCTATGACGACTCGGCCAGCATGCTTAACGGCAACAACGACCTCACCGATAAACTGCGTCAGCGTCTGGAACAGGCTGAGGGTGAACGCAGTCGCAGTCGTGATCGCCTGCGTGAACATCAGGCGCAGCTAACGCAATATTCCCAGGTGCTGGCCTCGCTGAAAAGCGCCTGGGACGCCAAACGCGACATGCTGAAAGAGCTGCAGCAGGAGATGCAGGATATTGGCGTCCAGGCTGACAGCAGCGCAGAAGCACGCGCACGCGTTCGCCGTGACGAACTCTACACTGCACTGAGCCATAACCGCGTCCGCCGTAATCAGCTGGAGAAACAGCTCACTTTCTGTGAAGCGGAGATGGATAATCTGCAGAAACGACTGCGTCAGCTGGAGCGTCATTATTATCAGGTGCGTGAACAGGTGGTCAGCGCTAAAGCGGGCTGGTGTAACGTACTGCGCCTGGTGAAAGAGAATGGCGTCGAACGTCGCCTGCATCGTCGTGAACTGGCCTACCTGAGCGGTGATGAGCTGCGTTCTATGTCGGATAAAGCGCTGGGTGCGCTGCGTCTGGCGGTGGCGGACAACGAACATCTGCGCGACGTGCTACGGTTGTCGGAAGATCCAAAACGGCCGGAACGTAAAATTCAGTTCTTTATTGCGGTTTATCAGCATCTGCGCGAGCGTATTCGTCAGGATATTATTCGTACTGACGATCCGGTTGAAGCAATTGAGCAGATGGAAATCGAACTGAATCGCCTGACGGAAGAGCTGACGGCGCGTGAGCAGATGCTGGCGATCAGTTCGCGCAGTGCAGCCAACATTATCCGTAAAACGATCCAGCGTGAACAGAACCGCATCCGCCAGCTCAACCAGGGCCTGCAGACCGTCAGCTTTGGTCAGGTGCGCAGCGTGCGGCTTAACGTTAACGTGCGTGAAACCCACGCCATGCTGCTGGATACGCTGTCGGAAGAGCACGAGCAGCATCAGGATCTCTTTAACAGCAACCGTCTGACCTTCTCGGAGGCGCTCGCCAAACTTTATCAGCGTCTTAATCCGCATATCGACATGGGGCAGCGGACGCCGCAGACCATCGGTGAGGAGCTGCTGGACTACCGCAACTATCTGGAGATGGAAGTGGAAGTCAACCGGGGTTCCGATGGCTGGCTGCGTGCAGAAAGCGGTGCGCTGTCAACCGGTGAAGCGATCGGTACTGGTATGTCGATTCTGGTGATGGTGGTGCAGAGTTGGGAAGAGGAGTCCCGTCGTCTGCGTGGCAAAGATATTTCGCCTTGCCGACTGTTGTTCCTGGATGAAGCGGCCCGTCTGGATGCCCGCTCCATCGCCACGCTGTTTGAACTCTGTGAGCGATTGGAGATGCAGCTGGTGATTGCAGCACCGGAGAATATCAGCCCGGAGAAAGGCACCACCTACAAACTGGTGCGTAAGGTGTTTAACAACACCGAACATGTGCATGTGGTCGGCCTGCGTGGTTTTGCTGCCGATCCTTCACCCGCGCGTGCGGTGAGTGAAACAGATTCTCTGCCCGATTTAACGACTGAAAAATCACAGGCAGAGACGTAGTCAAAAACTGAACCATTCGTTAATCTGGAAACGGCATTTGTCACATGAGGCAAATGCCGTTTTTGTTTGTATACTCACATTATGAGTCACGGCGCGGTTGCAGTGGTTACAGGGAACACTGCGAAGTTGAAAGATAAGGGGGCAGGGATGTTGCTGGTAAAAACATTAAATCATCATCGCGTTATATCATTGTTAGCACTGGCGCTAACTGTTGTTCCATTTACGCTACCTCAGGCCGCTGTCATTGCCGCTATGCCCGGGACACCGCGGGCGGCAATCTCCGTCTCCGAAAGTCAGCAACGCATCCGGCAGGCGTTTTCCAGCGCCGATCAGCCATTTTATCTTGCACCATTGGCGACACTGTATGCGTCGCGTCATATGCAGCCACTCTGGCAGGATGCTCAGGCCGTGCAGAAATTTCAGCAGCAGTTGGCTGAGGTGGCGCTTTCTGGCGTCCAGCCGCAGTTCACGCGCTGGATTGAGCGTCTGACCAACCCGGCCATCACCGGCTTTGCACGGGATGTTGCGCTCTCCGATGCGATGCTGGGCTATCTGCAATTTGTTTCAAATGTACCGACGCAGGGTGAAACCTGGCTTTACAGCAATGTCCCCTACCGGCTGACACAGCCGTCAGTGGCGGTGGTCAATCAGTGGCAGAACGCGGTAAATGCGGGATCGTCCAATACATTTATTACTTCACTCCAGCCGCAGCACCCGCAGTATCAACCGATGCATGCTGCCCTGAAAACCTTGCTTAATGATAAACAGCCCTGGCCACAGTTGAAAAAAAACGAAACGCTGCGTCCGGGACAGGTCAGTGACGATGTTCCGGCGCTGCGTGAAATATTGCAACGTAGCGGCATGTTAACCGCGCAGGCTGTTACGCCGGCACCGGATGAAGATGCGGTGCCGGTTGCTGCCTCGCCGGTGAGCCACAGCGAGCAGCCGGTCGCGGTAAGTCCTTCTGCCACGCCCGTCACCGATCTGCCTGCGCCCTCGCCGCAATTGCCCGGTAACGTGCAGAGTTTGACGCTGGAAGGGAACACCGCCAATGTCTATGACGAGACGCTGGTGGCTGCAGTAAAGCGTTTCCAGCAGTGGCAGGGACTGGATGGCGACGGTGCTATCGGTGCCAGGACGCGGCAGTGGCTTAACGTCTCTCCGCAGATGCGTGCTTCCCTGCTGGCGTTGAATATTCAGCGCCTTCGCCTGCTGCCGGATGATATGCACAACGGCATCATGGTGAACATCGCCAACTATTCGCTGATTTATTACAACAACGGCAATAAGATCCTCTCCTCACGTGTCATCGTCGGACGTCCCGATCGCAAGACACCATTGATGCGCAGTGCGCTGAACAATGTGGTGCTGAACCCGCCGTGGAATGTGCCGACCACGCTGGTACGTCAAGATATTATTCCCAAGGTGAAACAGGATCCCACTTATCTCTATAAGCATGGTTATACCCTGCTGTCGGGCTGGAGCGCTGATGCCGAGGTGATTGATCCCACTATGATCGACTGGCGCATGGTTACCGCCTCATCGTTCCCTTATCGGCTGATTCAGGCGCCGGGCGTGGCGAATGCGCTGGGCCGTTATAAATTTAATATGCCAAGCTCAGATGCGATTTACCTGCACGACACGCCGAACCATAACTTGTTTCAGCGTGATATCCGCGCGCTCAGCTCAGGCTGCGTCCGTGTAAACAAAGCGTCTGAATTGGCTGGCTTATTACTTCAGGATGCGGGCTGGAACGATGTCCGTATTTCCAGCACGTTGAAAGAGGGTGACACCCGCTATGTGTCGATTCGCCATCGCATTCCGGTCAATCTCTATTATCTGACGGCGTGGGTTGCTGATGATGGCAAACCGCAGTTCCGCACAGATATTTACAATTATGATGACACCGCCCGTTCGGGCAGTCAGGCTCTGAGCCGGGCTGAGCAATTGCTGCTCTAGTGATTGATTTTAAATCGTTAGCAGCCCGACGGTCATTCAGAAAAATATGATCAAATGGCGATCGCTTCGGGGATCGCCTCGCAAACCGTTTGCTGATGGGTTGACGCTCCACTGAGAGAAAGTTATGGTTCGGCCTGTGCGCTTTTTACACATTTCTATGGCTTCACTCTCAGGTAAACCGTTACATGTCTACTATTGATTCTTTTCGTCGCAAACTACTGCTATGCGGTAGCGCCGCCGCTGGACTGGCATTATTGCCCGCTTCTGCTAAGGCCTCGCTTTCTACGTCTCGCCCGCGTGTATTGATGCTTAATAATCTCCACACCGGTGAAACTCTTAAAACTGAGTTTTTTAATGGTAAGAGTTACGACAAGGATGAGTTGTCACGATTAAATCACTTTTTCCGTGACTATCGGGCCAATAAAGTGAAAAGCATTGATCCGCACCTGTTTGACCAAATCTTCCGCTTGCAGGCGCTGCTGGGAATGCGTAAACCGATCCAGCTGGTTTCCGGCTATCGTTCACTTGCAACCAACAATATGTTACGTGAGAGCGGTCCTGGGGTGGCAAAGCACAGCTATCACACCAAAGGCCAGGCAATGGATTTCCATATTGAAGGTATTTCATTAGCCAATGTTCGCAAAGCGGCGTTATCTCTGCGTGCCGGTGGTGTAGGATATTATCCCCGCAGTAACTTTGTACATATTGATACCGGGCCGATCAGGCACTGGTAATGATACCGGCAACGCTGCGTGAGCCGGTCATGGAGCGTTATGAATTACCACATTATTCCTGTTACAGCGTTTGCCCAAAACTGCTCAGTTATCTGGTGCGACACTACTCGCGAAGCCGCACTGGTCGACCCTGGCGGCGATGCCGATCTGATCAAACAAACGCTGCAGCATTGCAAACTTAAACCGGCTCAGATTCTGCTGACGCATGGACACCTTGATCACGTCGGGGCAGCTGTCGAACTGGCTGCTTTCTACCAGATTCCGATTATCGGACCGCATAAGCGTGATGCATTCTGGCTGGAAGCACTGCCTACCCAGAGCCGGATGTTCGGACTTGATGAATGTGCACCTTTTACGCCCGACCGCTGGCTGGAAGAGGGGGAGAGCGTACAGGTAGGGCTGACCACGCTGGAAGTCCTGCACTGCCCGGGACATTCGCCTGGCCATGTGGTGTTCTTTGACCGTTCAGGACGGTTACTGATCTCAGGCGATGTTATTTTTAATGGTGGTGTGGGACGCACAGACTTCCCGCAGGGCGATCATCAGCAGTTAATTGATGCTATCCGCACAAAATTACTGCCGCTGGGCGATGATGTTACGTTTCTGCCCGGTCACGGCCCGATTTCTACGCTGGGACATGAACACATCAGTAATCCTTTTCTGCAATAAAAAATGGGCCAGCAGGCCCATTTTTCAATTAGGTCATCCTGCTTACAGCACGGCGACAATCGCTTCGCACAGCGCAGACATATTGTCTGGCGTCATGCCCGCCACATTCACCCGGCCTGAGTTGACGGCATAGACACCAAACTCTTCACGCAGCCGAATTACCTGGTCTTTGGTTAATCCACTAAACGAGAACATGCCGTTCTGCTTAATGATAAAGCTGAAGTCGCGCTGTGCGCCTTTTTCCGCCAGTGTGTTCACAAACAATTGGCGCATGCGCTGAATGCGCTGGCGCATGTCCGACAGCTCCTGCTCCCAGATGGTGCGCAGGGTATCGTTGCCCAGAATCGTGGCGACGATGGCCGCACCATGCGCTGGCGGATTGGAGTAGTTCGCACGAATGGTATATTTGACCTGGCTGAACGCCGTATCTGCCACGCTGGCTTCCGCCGCCACCAGGGTGATGGCACCCACACGCTCGTTGTACAGGCCGAAGTTCTTAGAGTAAGAACTGGCGACGATCAATTCCTGATGCGATGCAGCAAAAATACGCAGGCCTTCTGCATCTTCCTCCAGACCCCGGGCAAAGCCCTGATAGGCGAAGTCGAACAACGGCAACCAGTCATTGGCCTGTGAAAGCTGCGCCAACTGCTGCCACTGCTCAGCGGTCGGGTCGATACCGGTCGGGTTATGGCAGCAGCCGTGGAACAGCACCACGTCACCAGGCTGAACCTGCTGCAGCGACGCCAGCATGCTCTCAAAATCCAGCGTATGGTTTGCCGGGTCGTAATAATGGTATTCACAGACCTCAAGGCCGGCTGCATTGAACACGTTGTTGTGATTCGGCCAGCTCGGATTGCTGATCCAGACCCGTTTCACCGATGTTTGCGTGGCGAGGAAATCGGCTGCAACGCGTAGCGCGCCTGTACCACCCGGTGTCTGAGCCGTGCGAGCGCGGCCAGCGGTGATTAGCGGGCTCTGGTTGCCGAACAGCAGGGCCTGTGTGCAGCGGGCAAAATCAGCCAGACCATCAATGCTGAGATAGTTTTTGGTGGTTTCATTTTCCAGCAGGTATTGCTCAGCTTTTTTAACACTGGTCAGCACCGGGGTCTTGCCGGTTTCGTCTTTATAGACGCCAATACCCAGGTTTATTTTTTCGGGGCGGTCGTCAGCACGAAACAGATCGGCCAGCCCAAGAATAGGATCGGCGGGTGCAGCAGAGATCGATTCAAACATGTGTCAGGTCCATTAGCGTGAACTTTAGCAAGAGGGCTCTCAGGTTAGCGCCCGGTCAGGCAAATGCCAACCGTTTGCGAGACAAATTCATACATTTTGCAGTGTGGATTGCGCGACGAGGAAATGCAGAGGTTAAAACGGGGTAACAGGGCGGGAAGATAGGCGGTTCAGGGGAATCACAGACATAAAAAACGGGGCCGTAGCCCCGTTTTTCAACATGTTTAAGCAGGATTAGAACTGGTAAACCAGGCCTACGGCTACAGTGTCATCAGTGTTCAGGCCCAGCGCGTTGTTGTCATCCAGCTGGTTGATCTGATAGTCCACATAGGTAGACATGTTTTTGTTGAAGTAGTAGGTCGCGCCCACGTCGATGTATTTAACCAGGTCAGCATCGCCCACGCCTTCAATGTCCTTGCCTTTAGATTGTACATAAGCAATGGATGGGCGCAGACCGAAGTCGAACTGATACTGTGCAACAAGTTCAATGTTCTGTGCTTTATTAGCAGAGGCAGCACCTGTCTGTGTAACGCCTGCAGCATTCACACTGGTGTTAACAGTAATTGGCGTAGAGTTACGGGTTTCACCGTACATCGCTGCCAGGTAAACGTTGTTTGCATCATATTTCAGAGCAGTTGCCCAGTTTTCTGCGCGTTTACCCTGACCAACTACGTTGCCATTAATGTCAGTGGTGCCGTCTGCCTGAGAGTCAGTGCGATCGCTGCTGCTATATGCACCAACAACACCGACACCGATTGGTGAGGTATAGCTGGTTGAAGCGCCCCAGCCGTCGCCGTTAGCACGACGGGTGTCAGTACGCTCATTTTTACCCTGATACTGAACTGCGAAGTCCCAGCCATCTACCAGACCAAAGAAGTTGGTGTTGCGGTAGGTCAGCAGGCCGGTGCTACGACCGTTCATGAAGTTATCTGAATATCCTGAGTCGCCACCGAACTCTGGCAGCATGTCGGTCCAGCCAATTGCATCATAAACCACACCGTAGTTACGGCCGTAGTCGATTGAGCCAGCGTCACCGAATTTCAGACCGGCAAAGCCCAGACGGGTTCTGTTACCATCTTGTGCGTCTGAACCTTCAGAGTTGTTCGCCTGAATGTTGTATTCCCACTGGCCGTAACCGGTCAGTTGGTCATTAATCTGCGTTTCGCCCTTGAAACCAAAACGAACGTAAGATTTGTCGCCGTTGTTGCCATCGTTATCCGCGGCATCGTTATCAGAGAAGTAGTGCAGACCAACAGCTTTACCGTACAGGTCCAGTTTGTTGCCGTCTTTGTTATAGATTTCTGCAGCGTTTGCTGCGCCGGCGGCTAACAGAGCTGGGATAATCACTGCAAGAATATTGCGCTTCATCATTATTCATTACCCTCATTGGAGTTATTTGTACACCTGCCACTGCCGTCAAGAAACCTTTACGGGAACCCTGAACGAAGTTTGGTGTCTTCCTGTGTCTGCACGCATCTTTCCATCCCCCCCGCCGTAATTCTACCTCGAAAATGCTACTAAACTCGTAATCTGGTTTCAAAGAGAAAATTTGTATTACAAAATGTAAAAAATACGGAACTTTGTGAGATAACTCAAAATTTACAAAAATAAAAAAAGGCCGGCAGTGCCGACCTCTTTATATATATGAATTTCTTATATTTAATGCTGAATTTTAGAAACTCGCATTGCGTGGAGTACGCGGGAAGGGGATGACGTCCCTGACATTTTGCACGCCAGTCACATAGGCGATTAAACGTTCAAAGCCCAATCCGAAGCCTGAATGTGGCACGGTACCGTAGCGGCGCAGGTCACGATACCACCAGTAATCTTCTTTATTCAGACCCATCTCTTCCAGACGAGCATCCAGCACCTCAAGACGCTCTTCACGCTGTGAACCACCGATGATCTCACCAATCCCTGGCGCCAGAACATCCATCGCCGCCACGGTTTTGCCATCTTCGTTCAGGCGCATATAGAACGCTTTAATGTCTTTCGGATAGTTTTTCACCACTACCGGTGCTTTAAAATGTTTCTCTGCCAGATAGCGTTCATGTTCTGAAGAGAGATCGATACCCCAGGAAACTGGGTTTTCAAAGCTCTGACCACAGTTCATCAGGATATTAACCGCATCGGTGTAATCGACCTGGGCAAAATCAGTCGTGATGAAACGCTGCAGGCGCTCTATGGCCTCTTTATCCACGCGCTCAGCAAAGAAGGCCATGTCATCGGCGCGTTCTTCCAGTACCGCGTTGAATACATATTTCAGCATGGCTTCTGCCAGTGCAGCGGCATCATCAAGTGACGCAAACGCAATTTCCGGCTCCAGCATCCAGAATTCTGCCAGATGGCGACTGGTATTGGAGTTCTCTGCACGGAAGGTCGGGCCGAAGGTGTAGATCTTCGACAGGGCGCTGGCATAGGTTTCGCCGTTCAGCTGTCCTGAAACGGTGAGGAACGCTTCTTTACCAAAGAAATCTTCGCTGAAGTCAACGTTGCCCTGGTCATTACGCGGCAGGTTTTCCAGATCCAGCGTAGAGACCCGGAACATTTCGCCGGCACCTTCGGTGTCGGAGGCTGTAATCAGCGGTGTGGAGACCCAGAAATACCCATTTTCGTGGAAGAAGCGATGCAGCGCCTGTGCCAGAGTGTGGCGAACGCGGGCCACCGCGCCAATCAGGTTAGTGCGCGGACGCAGGTGAGCCACTTCGCGCAGATACTCGATGCTGTGGCGTTTAGCCGCCATCGGGTAGCTGTCGGGATCGTCCACCCAACCTACCACTTCCAGGCGGGTCGCCTGAATTTCAAATGCCTGGCCCTGACCCGGCGATGCCACCACTTTTCCGGTGACGATAATGGAACAGCCTGTGGTCAGACGCAGCACTTCATCCTGATAATTATTCAGAGAATTATTGACGACAGCCTGAACGGGATTAAAGCAGGAGCCGTCATAGACAGCGATGAAGGAAAGACCGGCTTTGGAATCTCTTCGGGTACGCACCCAACCACGTACGGTGACTTCACTGTCAACCGCAACGCGACCGTGCAGTACATCCGCTACAGGCACTACGCTCATAAATATCTCTCTATATAGAAGAAGTGAGTAAAAAAGTTGCCCCATCCGGGGTTTTGCTATGTTACTTGCGAGTCTTCAGGAAACAAGCAAAATTCAGGGGGGAAAGCAGATTTATTACAGCAGAGGCGGGGCGCATCAACGCCCCGATAAGAAGAGAATCAACTCGCTTTTTTCACCAGCGGCAGTTCAAAAGCTTTACGCAGGGCTCTGACAAAGGCTTTATCCTGGCAGATGGTTTTGCCCGGGCTATCTGAGAGTTTTGCCACCGGCTTGCCGTTACACTGCACCAGTTTGATAACGATGTTCAGGGGTGTTACGCCTGGAATATCGCAGGTCAGACGGGTGCCGATGCCGAACACGACATTCGTGCGCTGACCAAAGTGGCGGTAAAGCGTCACTGCTTTGTCGAGATTCAGGTTGTCAGAAAAGACCAGCGTTTTGCTTTGCGGATCGATACCCAGCTTATGATAATGGGCGAGTGCCTTCTCGCCCCATTCCAACGGATCGCCGGAATCGTGGCGCAATCCCTGGTAGCGGCGGGCAAACACCGGACCGAAATCGCGCAGGAACGCATCCATGGCGATGCAATCCGTGAGGGCGATGCCCAACTGATCGTCATACTCATCCAGCCACGCCTGCAACGCAGCGCGCTGGCTGTTTGCCAGGACCGGGCTGATCTGCTGGAATGCCTGGAACCACTCATGGGCCTGGGTACCCACTGGCGTCAGAGACAGACGGCGCGCCAGATCATAGTTACTGGTGCCAATCAGCCACGGAAAATCGTGTTTCAGCGTAGAGACAATCGACTGCTGCACATCCTGCGAATAGCGACGACGGGTGCCGAAATCCATCAGGCGGAAGCGTGACATATCAAGGTCAGCTACCTGTGTCTTAAAATCGCCGAGTTTCTGATGCAAGTGTTCAAGCGCCTGCTGGGTGGTGACCTGCGGCGTGCGATGACGATGCACAATTTCGCTGATCAGCGCCAGCAGAGGCACCTCCCACATGATCACCTCTCGCCACGGTCCCTCAATACGAATATCCAGCTTGCCGTAATGGTTGCGCACTACAACCTGATCCGGGTTATAGCGGAACTGGCCTAACCAGCTCAGGTAATCCGACTGGAAAAAGGGCAGGTGAGACAACCATGTCGCTTCATCATCAGTCAGCGCCAGGTGTTGCATTGCGATTATCGCGTCACGAATTTCGTCAGCGTAGAGACCCAGCAGTTCGTCGCCGCGGCAGCGAAACTCCGCCGCCACCGTTATGTCATGATAGCGGTGGAAAACGGCCTGCTGCATATGGAGCTTATAGGCATCCGTATCCAGCAGCGAGGTCAGTATCGGGGAAGCATGTCCTGTCATGGCGCGTTTCAGCATCCTGTTCGGTGGCGCAGAGCCCGGTGTTGTACACAGTCATAAAGACGCAAAAGTATAATTCACTATCTGAACCGGATCACAGCATATTTCAGTCGGGCGGGTCGAGGCCAATCTGTGCCTTTGTTAACAAACTGTAGCCATTTAACCCTTTAGGTGCATTGTGCGTGGCAAGCTTGTAGTAACCAGCTTAGACTTTGCCGGTAAACATTTAACAACGCGAGATGCAATATGACGCAACAGCCCCAAATCAAGTATCGCCACGACTACCGTGCGCCCGATTACACCATCACCGATATCGATTTAACCGTTGAACTGGATGCGTCGACTACGCGTGTAACGGCCATCAGCCAGGTTATACGACTGGGCGACAGCCAGGCTGAGCTGCGGCTTGACGGCGAAGCGTTAACGCTGATTGCGCTGGAGATTGACGGGCAACCCTGGGCAGCCTTCCGTGAAGAAGAGGGCGCACTGGTGCTCAGCCAGTTGCCGGAAAGCTTCACCCTGAAAATCATCAACGATATTCACCCGGATCAGAACACTGCGCTGGAAGGGCTGTACAAATCGGGTGAGGCGCTCTGCACGCAATGTGAGGCTGAAGGCTTCCGTCATATTACCTGGTATCTCGATCGCCCTGACGTATTGGCACGTTTTACCACCACTATTTATGCCGACGGTGAGCGTTACCCGTTCCTGCTTTCCAACGGTAACCGGATTGATAGCGGTCGGGATGAGTGGGGTCGCAGTTGGGTGAAGTGGGAAGATCCGTTCCCGAAACCTTGCTACCTGTTTGCGCTGGTGGCGGGCGATTTCGACGTGCTGCGTGACAACTTTACCACCCGTTCAGGACGTGATGTGGCGCTGGAGATCTTCGTCGATCGCGGTAATCTGGACCGCGCCGACTGGGCAATGACCTCACTGAAAAACAGCATGAAGTGGGATGAACAGCGTTTCAACCTGGAGTATGACCTCGACATCTTTATGATCGTGGCGGTGGACTTCTTCAATATGGGCGCCATGGAGAACAAAGGTCTTAACGTCTTTAACGCCAAATATGTATTGGCTAAAGCGGAAACGGCAACTGACAAAGATTACCTCGGCATTGAAGCCGTGATCGGTCACGAATATTTTCACAACTGGACCGGGAACCGCGTAACCTGCCGCGACTGGTTCCAGCTCAGCCTGAAAGAGGGGTTGACGGTGTTCCGCGATCAGGAGTTCAGTTCTGATCTGGGTTCACGTGCGGTGAATCGCATTGATAATGTGCGTATCGTGCGCGGTGCGCAGTTCGCCGAAGATGCCAGTCCGATGGCACACCCGATCCGCCCGGATCAGGTGATTGAAATGAATAATTTCTACACCCTGACGGTGTACGAAAAAGGGTCAGAAGTGATCCGCATGCTGCACACCCTGCTGGGTGAAGAGAATTTCCAGAAAGGGATGCGGCTCTATTTTGAGCGTCACGACGGCAGCGCCGCCACCTGTGATGACTTTGTTCAGGCGATGGAAGATGCCTCAAACATCGATCTGTCGCAGTTCCGCCGCTGGTACAGTCAGTCCGGTACGCCCGTACTGACGGTGCGCGACGACTATAATCCGGAACTGGAGCAGTACACGCTGCACGTCACGCAACACACGCCCGCCACCGCCGACCAGAAAGAGAAGCTGCCGCTGCATATCCCACTGGATATCGAACTCTATGACGGTGAAGGTAAGGTGATCCCATTGCAGAATAACGGTCATCCGGTTCACCCGGTGCTAAATGTCACCGAGGAGTTCCAGACCTTTATTTTCGATAATGTCTACTTCCAGCCGGTGCCATCGCTGCTGCGTGAATTCTCTGCGCCGGTGAAGCTCGATTACAAGTGGAGTGATGCTCAGCTCACCTTCCTGATGCGCCATGCACGCAACGACTTCTCCCGCTGGGATGCGGCGCAGAGCCTGCTGGCGACCTACATCCGTCTGAACGTTGCCCGCTATCAGCAGGGCCAGCACCTGTCACTGCCGCTGCATGTCGCCGACGCCTTCCGCGCGGTCCTGCTCGATACCGATTGCGACCCGGCCCTGGCGGCGCTGATCCTGACGTTGCCGTCGGAAAATGAGATTGCTGAGCTGTTTGATATTATCGATCCGCAGGCGATTGCGCTGGTGCGTGATGCACTGCAACGCACACTGGCACGCGAACTGGCTGATGAGTTTTTTGCGATCTATAACGCCAATCAGCAATCTGAATACCGCGTGGAGCATGACGCTATTGGTCAGCGCAGCCTGAAAAATATTTGTCTGACCTATCTCGCCTTCAGTGATGCGCAGCTGGCCGACAAACTGGTGCAGGCGCAGTATCATCAGGCAACCAACATGACGGATGCGCTGGCGGCGCTTTCTGCTGCGGTCGCGGCACAGTTGCCGTGCCGTGATGCGCTGCTGGCGGCTTACGATGAGCGCTGGCATCAGGATGGTCTGGTGATGGATAAATGGTTTGTGCTGCAGGCAACCAGTCCGGCTGCTAACGTGATGCGCAACGTGCGTCAGCTTCTGAATCATCGCTCCTTCACAATGAGTAATCCGAACCGCGTTCGCTCGCTGATTGGCGCCTTTGCCTCGGCTAACCCGGCCGCGTTCCATGCTAAAGATGGCAGCGGCTACAAGTTCCTGGTGGAGATGCTCACCGACCTTAACACCCGCAATCCGCAGGTTGCAGCACGGATGGTAGAGCCACTGATTCGTCTGAAACGTTATGACGAAGACCGGCAGGGGATGATGCGCCAGGCGCTGGAACAGCTGCTGGCGCTGGATAAACTCTCTGGCGATCTCTACGAGAAAATTACCCGGGCACTGAACGCCTGATAATAAAAAGGCGGAGCGTCTGAGACGACCTCCGCCTTTTTTCAGCGTTGCTGCGCATAACGTACCGGCTGCGGTCGTTCCGTGCGCTGCATCACCCTATCCAGCACCTCCGCTTCCAGTTCGGCCAGTCGCGCCGATCCCCGACGCCGGGGTCGTGGCAGATCCACCAGCAGATCCAGACCGATCTCACCCTCTTCAATCAACAGCACGCGATCCGCCATGACTACGGCTTCACTGACATCATGCGTGACCAGCAGCACGGTAAAGTTATGCTGCTGCCACAGTGACTCAATCAATCCCTGCATTTCAATGCGGGTCAGCGCATCCAGCGCTCCCAATGGTTCATCCAGCAGCAGTAAACCGGGCCGATGGATTAGCGCCCTGGCCAGTGCTACACGCTGTTTCTGGCCGCCAGAGAGTGCGGCTGGCCACTCATCGGCCCGATCGGCCAGTCCCACCGACGCCAGCGCATCCCTCGCCGCGCTGCGCCATTCGCGTCCGCGCAGGCCGAGCCCGACGTTATCGATCACTTTTTTCCACGGCAGCAATCGCGCATCCTGAAACATCAGGCGGGTATCTTCACGTGCCGACTGTAGCGGAGCATTGCCCGCCAGCAGTTCGCCGCTGGAGCTTTGTTCCAGTCCGGCCAGCAGGCGCAGCAGGGTGCTTTTGCCACAACCGCTGCGGCCCACCACTGCCACAAACTGACCAGAGGGAATATGCAGATCGATCTTATTGAGAATGGTGCGACTGCCATATTGTTTGCTGACGCCGTTAACACCAACCGGGGTGCCGGTATTCAGGCGCGCTGGTGAAAAAGTCTGGCTCATGCGTTCTCCTCCTTCAGTTGATAAGCGGGGTGCCAGCGTAACCAGACACGTTCCAGTAACAATGCGGCGACATCCGCCAGTTTGCCGAGCAGAGCGTAGAGAATAATGGCAACCACCACCACATCGGTCTGCAGGAATTCACGCGCGTTCATTGCCAGATAGCCGATACCAGCGTTGGCGGAGATGGTCTCTGCGACAATCAGCGTCAACCACATCAGCCCTAGCGCGAAACGCACGCCGACCATGATATTAGGCAGCGCACCAGGCAGGATCACCTGAATAAACAGGCTCCAGCCGGAGAGACCATAACTGCGCGCCATCTCAACCAGCCCGCGGTCGATGTTTCGGATGCCATGATAGGTATTCAGGTAGATCGGGAACAGTGTGCCCAGCGCCACCAGGAAGATTTTGGCGGACTCGTCGATACCGAACCAGAGGATCACCAGCGGGATCAGCGCCAGATGCGGCACATTGCGCAGCATCTGTACTGAGGTATCCAGCAATCGTTCACCGGTTTTTGAGGTGCCGGTAATCAGCCCTAGCAGCAGGCCGATAGAACCGCCGATGCTGAAGCCGATCAACGCCCGCCAGCTGCTGATTGCCAGGTGCTGCCAGAGTTCACCGCTGGCGGTCAGCTGCCAGAAGGTGGTCACAATTTTCTCCGGCGCGGGCAGAATGCGGTTCGATAACCAGCCGGTTTGCGAAGCAATCTGCCACACCACGACAAGCAGTGTGGGCAGCAGCCACGGCACCAGCGTATCAGCAAGGCGTTTTCGGGTTCTGGCCATTATCCTCTCCTCAGCCCCGGGCGACTTTTTTCTCAGGGGTAAAATCGTTGGCAACCGCTTCACCGTGCGCCTGAACCACGCGCGGCTGTGGCACCAGGGGAACCTGCAGATCAAGATGCGGGAACAGCAGTTCGCCGACACGATAAGCCTCTTCCAGATGCGGATAACCCGACAGGATAAAGGTCTCAATGCCCAGCGCTTCATACTCTTTGATGCGTGCGGCGACAGTCGGACCATCTCCGACCAGCGCTGTACCGGCACCGCTGCGCACCAGGCCAACGCCAGCCCACAGATTCGGGCTGATTTCGAGTTTGTCACGGCGACCACCGTGTAGTGCTGCCATCCGGCGCTGGCCCACAGAATCTGCTCGCTGGAACGCCGCCTGCGCTTTCGCGATGGTGGCGTCATCCACATTGGCAATCAGTCTGTCGGCGGCCTGCCAGGCCTCTTCATTGGTTTCACGCACAATCACATGCAAACGTATGCCGAAGCGGACGGTTCGTCCCTGAGCGGCCGCTTTTGCGCGCACCTGATCAATCTTCTCTTTAACCTGTTCAGGGGGTTCACCCCAGGTGAGGTAAACATCGACCTGTTCGGCGGCCAGCGCCTGAGCCGGTTCAGAAGAGCCACCAAACCAGAGCGGTGGGCGTGGCTGCTGTACCGGTTTAAACATCAGACGTGCGCCGCGTACTTTTACGTGCTTGCCTTCATAATCGACGGTTTCGCCTTCCAGCACCCGGCGCCAGACGCGGGTGAACTCCGCTGATTCAGCGTAGCGCTCACGGTGATCAAGAAACACCCCGTCGCCCGCCAGCTCTTCGGGATCGCCGCCGGTGACCAGATTGAATAGCGCGCGGCCATTGGAGAGGCGATCCAGGGTTGCGGCCTGTCGCGCCGCCTGAGTCGGTGAAATCACGCCAGGACGCAGCGCGACCAGGAACCGCAGGCGCTGAGTGACTGGGATCAGCGAGGCGGCAACCAGCCAGGCATCTTCACAGGAGCGCCCGGTTGGAATCAATACGCCGCCAAAGCCGAGACGGTCAGCAGCCTGAGCCACCTGTTGCAGATAGGCGTGATCAACGGGACGCGCCCCTTCGGCGGTACCAAGATAGTGGCCGTCGCCATGCGTCGGCAGGAACCAGAAAATGGATACGCTCATTGTTGCTCCTTACTGCGTTGCGGTATGCGGTTGCCAGAGTCGATCCTTAATCGTCACTTTTACTGGCAACAGATGATTGGCATAGAACAGGTCAGCGGTGCGCTGCTGTGCCGCTGCCGTTTCGGCACTGACCGGCGAAATCCGGGTTGGCGGTCGATGGTTGAGATAGCTGGCAATGACCGGTTCGGGCAGGCCCATCGCCTGTGCCAGTAGGGTGGTGCTCTGCTGACGCTGGCTGATTGTCAGCGCGTCGGCGGTGCTGAAGGTGTCGAGCACCTGCTGGATAAACGCACCGTGTGCTTCGGCATAACGGCGGGTGGCTAAATAGAAAGAGCCGGTCAGGTTAAGTGAACTGCCATCAATCAGGAGGCGCGAATGACCCTGCAGCAGCACCGAGGAATAGTAGGGGTCCCAGATTGCCCAGGCATCAACGTTACCCTGCTGGAAGGCAGCGCGCGCATCGGCGGGCGTCAGATAGACCGGTGTGATGTCTTTAAAGGTCAGGCCCGCCTGCTGTAAAGCGCGCAGCAATAAGTTGTGTGAACTGGAGCCTTTCTGAAAAGCGACTTTTTTCCCTTTCAGATCTGCCACCTGTTTCAGGGTGCTGCTTTTCGGCACCAGAATCACTTCTGATTTGGGTTTTGGCGGCTCCGAGCCGACATAGAGCAGATCCGCACCCGCGGCCTGCGCAAACAGCGGTGGAAGGTCACCGGTACTGCCGAGATCGATACTGTTGACGTTTAGCGCTTCCAGCATTTGTGGGCCAGCCGGGAACTCGATCCACTTAATCTGAGTATGGGGAAAACGCTTTTCGAGTAACTGATGTGATTTCGCCAGCACCATGCTGACTGAGCCTTTCTGATAGCCGATGCGGATCTCAGCCGGATCGGATTCTGCGGCCTGTGCCTGAAGGCCGGCCAGTAACAGTCCGGCCACCAGCCACTTTCCTATTCTCTGCTTCATCAATTTCTTCCTTAAACCGCTTGCGCAACGGGGTGGTGGTGACGGGTCAGCGCCAGCCAGAAGGCGCTGACGGCTTCATCCAGGCGCTGTGACAGGGAATCCTGCAGTTCGGGCTGACGGTCGTAATGATTGATCTGGTGATCCTCGGCGTAAACGCCGTGCAGAATTTCTTGCGCCTTTAATGCGTTGAGTACCGGCTTCAGGGCGTAGTCCAGCGCCAGCATGTGACCGGCACTGCCGCCGCTGGCCAGCGGCAACACGACTTTGTGTTCCAGTGCGCGTTCAGGCAGCAGATCAAGCAGGGTTTTCAGCGCGCCCGAAAACGACGCTTTATAGATAGGTGTCGCAATAATCAGGCCATCAGCTGAGGCCAGGTCGTCACGCAGGGCCAGTAGTGCGGGCGCATCAAAACGTGCATTGATCAGATCGTCAGGCTGAAAATTGTGAATATTCCAGGGAATGACTTCAATGCCCCGTGCCTCCAGCTTGTGCTGACACAGTGTCAGCAATGAGGTTGAGCGGGAGGGAAAGCGTGGGCTGCCTGCCAGCGTAATAACTCGCATCATCACTCCTTATAACTAAAAGTTATTGATTATCAAATGTTGAGAACTTATGCCTTCATACTGTCAGAGCAGGTGAGTGGGCTTAAATGATTTATCCGGCAATGCAAGTGTGAAAACTGCAAATAGAAGCCATGGCGGCAGAAAGGAGCATCCGCACTTCCGATAATTCTTAAATTAAGCGCTGGCAGCAAAACAATTCATTAAGGAGGGTGATAAGAGATGTTCAAAAAAGGCCGGCGGCGCGGAAAAAATCTCTTTCGTCTGATTGCTTAATCATTCTTAGTGAGGGTGGCGCAACGATAAAGCGAAACGGTTGATGAAAGAGCGCTTCAAAGCAGCACAGAATCAGCTCTTCTGCGACAACACCCGCCTGACATTAGGATTAATTGCAGAAAGCAAACTGTAATAAAAATGAATGAATACTGAATTTATTCACCTTTTCAGATGTTCTCTTACAGCTTTCTGAATCTGGTTACGTCTGCTTTGCAGCGCAATTTTAAATCAATGCTCAACGGTTTTAACATTGCTGCGGGCTATAGATGCACTTTTTTTAACAGTGAAAATGACATGTAACGTTGAGGTGATTTTTTTCGACTGGTCTTTTTTTGCGTAACCGGTTTAAGATAATCAGACTAAATGAAAGCCATCATAATATTAGCTATTAGCGTATTACTCTTTTCGACGTTTTGCCTTTGGTCAGGCCCTGCATCTGGCAGGTGAATCGTATTGTCTTTTTTAACAGCAGAGAATTGCCTATGTCTGACACTTTATTATCAGTTGTTATTCCAACCTACAATGTTGAAAAATATATCGTAGAATGCGTCGATTCATTATTACGTCAGGTTAAAGCACCCAATGAAATAATCATTGTGAATGATGGCTCTACTGATAGAACATTAGCCTTACTCGAACAAAATTATGCGCATCTTTCCCAGGTGAAAATAATTACCACTATGAATGCCGGTGCCGGTCATGCACGGGATATTGGCATTGCGCAGGCACAGGGTCAGTTTCTCTTTTTCTGCGATCCTGACGACGTCGTGGTTAACGGGCTGGTGGCCGAGTTGGCCATGGTGGTGGAAAATCACCCTGAAACCGACCTGTTCTGTTTTAACTCCTGCGTCTACCGTGATGGTCAGATTGACATCACATCGCCAAAGGTCAGACACGAACACTTTGGGCAGCAAAAACCGCAGGACGTCTTATTGCGCCTGCTGCGTAACGGCAGCTATACATCGGCGGCATGGAGTTATGTCGTCAGTAAACGCGTTATTGAGCAGCATAAATTACGCTTTGTTAAACGCGTTCATGAAGACCACAATTTTACCCTTTCCACTTTTATGAAAAGTCAGCAGGCCTGGGTCAGTCATCAGACCTATTATAAACAGCGCATTCGCAACGGCTCACTGACCAACAGTACTAAAAGCAATGAGTTTTTCTATCAGCGCTATGATGCTTTTATGCATGCCTACAATACATTAACCAGTTCACTGGTTAAATCAGCCTGGCGCAATACGCTGGGGAAAGCCTATTTAGTGCACTCCTTTCGTCTGATGATCTATTTATCACTCTATAATCGCACCCCCGTGCCGGAATATGTACTTAATGCGATTCGCTTTATGGGGCGTAACGTTAAAACAGAAAATATTAAAGAGTGGATCTTGTTCAATCGTCCTGAACTGTTTATTGCGCTGCAACATTACAAAGTAAAAAAAGAGCTCAAACACGCAGCCTGATACTGAAAAACAGCCTGATTCTGAAAAATGTGAAGCGATATTGTTTATGCCTTAGTGAAATGAGAAGGTGAGACATGCAATGTGTATAAGGTTGTTGCGTCATGGCAAAAGTACTCGATAAAAGTCTGGTTATTAATATTTTCTCGCTGCTGGCATACCGCGGCGCGTCGTTTCTGTTTCCTCTCGCAACGCTGCCCTATCTTGCCCGTGTTCTGGGCGTAGAGCAGATGGGTACGCTGGCGCTGGCAATCGCCTGCGTACTTTATTGCAGCACTATCTCTGACTGGGGATTTAATGTCTTCACGACCAAAGATATTGCTCATCATCGTGATGATAAAGAACGCGTCAGCCAGCTCTTCTGGTCAACGTTTAACGCCAAGCTGATGCTGCTGGTGGTGACCAGCGGGACGCTGCTGACCGCGACCTGGTTCAATCCCTCCTGGCATCCGCTGTTCTTTATTATCCTGGCAAACTGCACCACGCTGGTAGGCTCGCTGTTTTCATTCGGCTGGCTGATGCAGGGCTTTGAGAAGCTGGGTAAGACCGCGATGATCGCCACCTTCGGGAACTTTTGTGCGATTCCACTGACCTTTTTGCTGGTGAAATCTCCACAGGATACCTGGCTGGCTGCGCTGATCCCTGGTGCGGTTTCCATTATCAGCGCGGCGATTACGCTGAAGTTCGTGCTGGAGATGAAGGTCATTGGCCGCTACCGCTTTGAACCGCGCGAAATCAAACAGCGCATCACCGATAGCATGGATGTGTTTATCGCCATTGCCGGTGCTAACCTTTTCAATAGCGTCAATGTAGTGATCCTCGCCTCCTTTACCTCTACTTACATGGTCGGGATCTATAACGGTGCGGACCGCCTGCGTAAAGCGGCTAACTCCGTGCCTGAGCAGATCGGTAGCGCCTTCTTCCCGCGTGTCAGCCATCTGTTTGGCCGGGATAAACGGGCCGCGATTGCGGCGACACGCAAAAGCCTGTTGCTGTCGTTTTCGCTGAGCCTGTCGATTGTGATCTTCACCTGGTTTTTTGCTGATGTCGTGGTCTCAATTTTATTGGGTAAAGACTTCATCCCGTCGGCGGATGTGCTGCGCGTCTTTGTGCTCTGCTTCTTGTTTGGCAACATTGCCTATCCGGCTGGATTACAGATTCTGATCCCACATGGTCTGGCCCGCCAGCGAATGTGGGTGATGATGGCAGCTGGCGTGATTAACGTGCCGCTGTGCTGTTTTCTGGCGTGGAAGTTTGGCGCAATTGGTGCCGCGTGGTCGATGGTCGGGGCTGAAGCGTTCGTCTGTCTCGGTATTTTTGGCATCATGCAGCGTCACGGCATCCTGCGGGAATATCTGTTTCCGTCTCAGGTGAAAAACCACCCCGTAAACGATTCCGCCGCGTAAGATCAAAGCATTTTCAGATAGTTTCCTGCCTCCCTGTAGTTCGATTTACTTTTGCGCCAGAGCACTTTACCATTCTGGCGCACATTTTGCCGTGCACCGACTTTCACGATCGCTTCCGTCCTTCAGGAGAGTGCATGTTTTATCCTATCGTCCGACCGGCGCTGTTTAAACTCGACCCCGAACGCGCACACGAACTCACCTTTAAGCAACTGCGTTTTATGAACGGGACTCCGCTGGCGCTGTTTTATCGTCAGAATCTACCGTCGCGTCCGGTCACCTGTATGGGGCTGACCTTTAAGAATGCCCTGGGCCTGGCCGCGGGTCTGGACAAGAACGCCGAGTGCATTGATGCGTTTGCAGCGATGGGCTTTGGTTTTGTTGAAGTCGGCACCGTCACGCCGCGCGCCCAGCCAGGTAATGATAAGCCGCGGATGTTTCGTCTGGTGGAAGCGGGCGGGATTATCAATCGGATGGGATTTAATAATCTGGGTGTTGATCACCTGGTTGAAAACGTGCAGAAAGCGCGTTTTAAGGGCGTGCTGGGGATTAATATTGGTAAAAATAAAGATACCCCGGTCGAGCAGGGAAAAGATGATTATCTGATCTGCATGGAAAAGGTCTATGCCCACGCCGGTTATATCGCCATCAATATTTCCTCGCCTAATACGCCGGGTTTGCGTTCGCTGCAATATGGCGAAGCGCTCGACGATCTGCTCTCTTCCATCAAGCAGAAACAAAAAGAGCTGGAACAACGGCATCTGAAATATGTGCCGCTGGCCGTAAAAATCGCGCCAGATCTCTCTGAAGACGAGTTAATTCAGGTCGCGGACAGTTTAATTCGTCATCAGATTGATGGCGTGATTGCCAGCAATACCACGCTTGATCGTTCGCTGGTTAGTGGTCTTAAGTATGCCGGGGAAGCGGGTGGGTTAAGTGGACGGCCAGTGCAGTCACGCAGTACGGCGGTGATCCAGCGCCTCTCTCAGGAACTGCAGGGGCGCCTGCCAATTATTGGTGTTGGCGGGATCGATTCCCTGACGGCAGCGCGTGAAAAAATCTCCGCAGGGGCAACGCTGGTTCAGATTTATTCAGGCTTTATTTATCAGGGGCCAGGATTAATCAAAGATATCGTCACGCATCTCTAAGACAATTCTCACAATCATTGGCCGGGGGGTTTATTTATCCCCTCGGCTCGTTTATATTTTGTCCTGTTGCACGCTTTTTCAGCTTTTCCTTATGTTTCTTTTTTCGCTGAATTCTGCGCGATTTTTGGCGTAGCGGTAAATACAGGGCACTCAATGAAAATTAAACCCGATGATAACTGGCGTTGGTATTTTGACAGCAGCCACGACCGAATGATGCTCGACCTGGCAGACGGTATGCTTTTTCGTTCCCGTTATTCTCGCAAAATGCTCACGCCGGATGCTTTCACTGAATCGGGTTTCTGTGTCGATGATGCTGCCCTTTATTACACCTTTGAAGAGACCTGTCGTCAGTGCAAACTCAGTGGCAGCCATTGCGCTGAACTGGTGTTAAATGCGCTGGTCGCTGCACGCTTCCTCAAGCCACTGATGCCGAAAAGCTGGCATTTCGCCGCTTATGCCCCTGCAATGCAGCCCCGTACCGGTGAAATGGTACAGGTTACGCTGGCAGAAGAGGGAACTCAGGCACGTCTGCTGGTGGTTGAGAGTGGTGATAATGCGGCGCTTTGCCTGCTGGCGCAGCCGGGATTAACGCTGGCCGGGAAAAATATGGTGCTTGGCGATGCTATCAAGGTGATGAACGATCGCCTGCAGCCCTGGCATCAGGATGTGGCACCACGCTACGCCCACGCGGTCTGATTACCTCAGTTCCACATCGCCTGCCGGAATACAGCTACAGCTTAACAGTGTGCCGTCCTGACGCAGGGCGCTCTGTTTCAGCGCCTTCACTTCACCCGCGACCAGACTAAGTTTGCAACTGCCACACAGACCTGCCCGACAAGAGTAGGGGATGCGGAAACCCTGCATCTCCAGCTGATCCAATAACACCTGCTGATTATCCCCGGTAAACGTATGACCCTGAAACGTGATGGTCACGGCATCAGGCGCCTGCTGCTGTGGTTTCAACGTTTCGACCACGTCACCCGCACCATAGATACGCGGTGCATGACGTTTCAGGACAATCATTTCATCACCCACACGCACCACACCGCTGTTACGCGCGACTAAATTCAGACCGAAATCGATATCACCACTACCATCCAGAGCGGTGCGGAAAGTCTGCAGCGTGGCCAGCGGATGACCGGCAGGATGCTTAATTCCGGTCTCGGTGCTGACCGTGGTGAGCACGCATCGACTGCATGGTTTAGGCGCGTCGAAAATCACGTCGCCAATCTGAATCTCCGCCCAGCTATCTTCATCCCACGCGGCAGCGCCGCTGACGACCAGATTCGGCCGAAACTGTTCGGCACGGACGCTGGCCGGGCAGCGCTGTTGCAGATCATGCAGCGACGCGTTGTTGATCAGCAAAAATGGAAAGCCATCGGCAAAGCTCAGCGGAATATGATTAAACGCTTTGACCCGTCGGCTGGGTTGCGGCCCGACCCAGCGCAGCTGAACTTCACGCGGGAAGAACTGGCTCAGCCATTGATTAATCGCCTGAGGGGCGATGCGCGCCGTAAAATGGTTGCCCCAGACTTCGGTGGGATGATCCTGCTCACCGAAATCGCTAAAGCGGATCAGGGAGTGACTGCCATCCGGGGCCGTCAGTAGCAGGCCATCCGGTAGAATAGCGGGTGTAAAGCGCACCATCTCCGGGTGCTGCCGTGCGGTTATAAAGGTGCCATCAGGTTCCGTCACCATGAACAGACGATCAAACGCCAGTCCGCTGTCAGTGACCAGCGCGTGTGACAACGCTAATCCCCGCATCGATTTCACTGGATGAATAAATAAGCGGGAAAGCGTGATCATGGTGTTCTCCTTGAACCCGACACGTAACACAAAAGAAGCTAACTTTATGACATAGGTCTCCGATTCGCTATAATGCGCGACAATTTTCTCAAGAGTTAAAAAGTGACGATATGAATTCTCTGTTTGCCAGCACGGCGCGTGGGCTCGAAGAGCTGTTAAAAAGTGAGCTGGACGCGCTGGGCGCGCAGGATTTGCAAGTGGTGCAGGGAGGCGTTCACTACGAAGCCGACGATCGCGTCATGTACCAAAGCCTGATGTGGAGTCGTTTAGCATCACGCATCCTGTTGCCGCTGGGAGAGTTTGGTGTCTACAGCGATCTCGATCTCTATCTGGGAGTGCAGAGCGTGGACTGGCCGACGATGTTCGGCAGCGACAAAACTTTTGTCGTGCATTTCAGCGGTACCAACGACTCGATCCGTAATAGCCAGTTTGGCGCGCTGAAGGTTAAAGATGCGATTGTGGACAGCTTTACCCGTCAGAACCTCGAGCGGCCAAATGTCGATCGGGAGCAGGCGGATATCCGTATCAACGTCTGGCTGAATGACGATCGCGCCAGCATTGCACTGGATCTCAGCGGCAGTTCCCTGCATCAGCGTGGTTATCGTCAGCAAACCGGTCAGGCTCCGTTAAAAGAGACTCTGGCTGCGGCGATTGTGCTGCGCTCTGGCTGGGAGTCAACCACACCGCTGATCGACCCGATGTGTGGTTCGGGTACGCTGCTGATTGAAGCCGCGCTGATTGCTTGCGATCGTGCACCAGGCCTGCTGCGTAAGCACTGGGGCTTCACCGCCTGGAGCCAGTTTAATGCTGCGATATGGCAGGAAGTAAAAACAGAGGCGCAGGATCGTGCCCGTATCGGCACGGCTGCCACACAGGCGCGCTTCTTTGGCTATGACAATAATGGCCGCGTGCTGGAGTGGGCGCAGGCGAATGCCCGCCGCGCTGGCGTCTTTGAACTCTTTGCGTTTGCGCAGCAGGACCTGCTGAAGCTGACCAATCCGGTTGATGCGGCGGTTCACGGCACGGTGCTGAGCAATCCCCCCTACGGCGAGCGTCTGGAGAGCGAACCGGCGCTGATTGCGCTGCACAGCCAGCTTGGACGCCTTATGAAGCAGCATTTTGGCGGCTGGAATCTGTCGCTGTTCAGCGCGTCGCCAGAGCTGCTGAGTTGCCTGCAACTGCGTGCCGATCGCCAGTTTAAAGCGAAAAACGGTCCACTGGATTGCGTGCAGAAAAACTATCAGCTGGCGGTTAACAGCAGTGAAAGCGCCGGACAGATTGCGGAAGATTACGCGAATCGTCTGCGTAAAAACGTGAAGAAACTGGAGAAGTGGGCGCGTCAGGAAGGCATTGAATGCTACCGCATTTATGACGCCGATCTGCCAGACTACAACGTTGCTGTTGATCGCTATGGTGACTGGGTGATTATTCAGGAGTATGCGCCACCGAAAACCATCGATCCTAATAAAGCGCGTCAGCGCCTGTTCGATGTCATCAGCGCGACGCTGAGCGTGTTGCAACTGCCTGCTGATCGTCTGATTATGAAAACCCGTGAACGGCAGAAAGGTAAATCGCAGTATCAGAAGCTGAGCGAGAAGGGCGACTATTTCGACGTCAAAGAATTCAATGCACGTTTCTGGGTGAATCTGACCGACTATCTCGATACCGGCCTGTTCCTCGATCACCGTATTGCCCGTAAAATGCTCGGCCAGATGAGTCAGGGCAAAGATTTCCTGAACCTGTTTGCTTATACCGGCACCGCTAGTGTGCATGCTGGTCTGGGGGGCGCGCGTTCAACCACCACGGTAGATATGTCGCGTACCTATCTGGAGTGGGCGGAGCGCAACCTGCGTCTTAACGGACTGACCGGGCGTCAGCATCGTCTGATGCAGGCGGACTGCCTGAGCTGGCTACACGAGAGTGAAGAGAATTTTGACCTGATCTTTATCGATCCGCCAACCTTCTCCAACTCAAAACGTATGGAAGAGAGCTTTGACGTGCAGCGCGATCATATGATGCTGATGCGTAACCTGAAGCGCCTGCTGCGTCGCGGCGGCACCATCATGTTCTCCAATAACAAACGTGGTTTCAAAATGGACATGGATGGCCTGAAAACACTGGGCTTGCAGGCGCAGGATATTACCCAGAAAACGCAGTCGCAGGACTTCGCGCGTAACCGTCAAATTCACAACTGCTGGCTGATCACTCATGCCGGTAAGGAATAAGATTACATGTCATTAATCAGTATTCACGGCGCTTATCTCTCATTCAGCGATGCGCCGCTGCTAGACAATACCGAACTTCACATCGAAGAGAACGAACGCGTGTGTCTGGTGGGACGTAACGGTGCGGGTAAATCCACGCTGATGAAAATCATCAATGGCGAGCAGCCACTGGATGATGGTCGCATTATTTATGAAACCGATCTGGTGGTCGCGCGCCTGCAACAGGATCCGCCACGCAATATTACCGGTTCGGTGTACGACTTCGTGGCCGAGGGGGTTGAAGAGCAGGCTGAGCATCTGAAAGCCTATCACGCCATTTCCCATGTGGTAATGGAAGATCCCAGCGATAAAAATCTTAATGAGATGGCGCGTCTGCAAAGCATTCTCGACCATCAGAATTTGTGGCAGCTGGAGAGCCGTATCAATGACGTGCTGGAGCAGATTGGTCTGCAGCCCGATACCGAGCTATCGTCGCTCTCTGGTGGCTGGCTGCGTAAAGCAGCGCTAGGCCGTGCGCTGGTGAGTAACCCGCGCGTCCTGATGCTGGATGAGCCAACTAACCACCTTGACATCGAAACCATCGACTGGCTGGAAACTTTCCTGAAGAATTTCAGCGGTAGCATCGTCTTTATCTCGCATGACCGTTCGTTTATTCGCAATATGGCAACGCGCATTGTCGATCTCGACCGTGGCAAACTGGTCTCCTGGCCGGGTAACTACGATCTCTATCTGGAAGGCAAAGAGGAAGCGTTGCGTGTTGAAGAGATGCAGAACGCTGAATTTGACCGCAAACTGGCGCAGGAAGAAGTGTGGATCCGTCAGGGCATCAAAGCGCGTCGTACCCGTAACGAAGGCCGTGTGCGTGCGCTGAAAGCGCTGCGTCGTGAACATTCAGAACGTCGCGAAGTGATGGGCAAGGCCAACATGCAAGTGGGCGAAGCATCCCGCTCCGGTAAGATTGTGTTCGAGCTGGAAAATGTCGACTACGCGGTAGACGGCAAAGTGCTGGTGAAGGACTTCTCAACACAGGTTCAGCGTGGTGACAAAATTGCGCTGATCGGGCCGAACGGCTGTGGTAAAACGACCTTACTGCGCCTGATGCTTCAACAGCTGAAAGCTGACCATGGCCGCGTGCATTCCGGCACCAAACTGGAAGTCGCCTACTTTGACCAGCATCGCGCTGAACTGGATCCGGATCGCACCGTGATGGACAACCTGGCCGAAGGCAAGCAGGAAGTGCTGGTCAATGGCAAACCGCGTCACGTACTGGGCTATCTGCAGGACTTCCTGTTCCATCCCAAACGTGCCATGACGCCGGTGCGCGCCCTTTCAGGTGGTGAACGCAACCGTCTGCTGCTGGCGCGTCTGTTCCTGCGTCCCAGCAATCTGATGATTCTGGATGAACCAACCAACGACCTTGACGTCGAAACGCTGGAACTGCTGGAAGAGCTGATTGATGGTTATCAGGGCACCGTCTTACTGGTGAGCCACGATCGTCAGTTCGTCGACAATACCGTCACTGAGTGCTGGATTTTTGAAGGCAATGGTGAAATCGGAACCTTTGTTGGCGGGTATCATGATGCTCAGCAGCAGCGTGCCGCCTACCGGCAGCACAAATCTGCTTCACCGGTGAAAGCGACTGGCCACACGTCTAAGCCCGCAGCAGAAAAGGGTGATGCGAAGCGTAGCGTGAATAAGCTCAGTTACAATCTGGCGCGTGAGCTGGAACAGTTGCCGCAAAAGCTGGAGCAGCTGGAAGCGCGTATCGGTGAACTGCAGGCGAAAATGAGTCACCCAGACTTTTTCAGTCAGGCACACGATCAGACGCAACCGGTGCTGGATAATCTGGCTCAGGCTGAACAGGAGCTGGAAACGGCTTTTGCGCGCTGGGAAGAGCTTGAGTCACTAAAAAACGGCGCGTAGGGCAGGGCTAACAGATGTGTTCAGCAGTGAAAAGTAACGCGTGGATGCTCTGTCCACAATGCGATTTAATGATTAAGCTGCCGGACATACCCGTTGGCAGCCGTGCTTCATGCCCGCGCTGCCACACTTCTCTGACGGCCAACTGGCACGAACCGCGTAAACGACCGACGGGCTATGCGCTGGCGGCTCTGTTTATGCTGCTACTGGCGAATCTGTTTCCTTTTATCTCAATGAAGGTGGCGGGGCTGACCAGCCAGATAACGCTGGCGCAGATTCCACAGGTAATGGTGACGGAAGATTACAGCAGCCTGGCGACGCTGTTTCTGCTATTTGTACAGGCGGTTCCGGCCTTCTGCATGATAACCATTATCCTGCTGGTCAATCCGATACCCTTGCCAGCCCGCCTCAGAATCGGTCTGGCACGCATTCTGTTTCAGTTGCGTAACTGGGGCATGTCAGAAATTTTTATGGCGGGTGTGCTGGTCAGTTTCGTTAAGCTGATGGCCTATGGCGAGATCGGACTGGAGACCAGCTTCTGGCCTTGGGTGCTATTCTGTCTGCTGCAGTTGCGGGCCTTTCAGTGCGTTGACCGACGGGGCTTGTGGGACAGCCTGTCACCCCGACCTGCGATACCCCATTCGCCCGAAGTGGGCATCAGTGGTTTAGAGCAGGGCCTGCGCGCCTGTCCTTGCTGTACCGTCATTCTGCCCGAAGCCGAGCATCAGTGTCCCCGCTGCGGCGTCACGGCCCAGGCACGGCGTAAACACAGCCTGCAGTGGACGCTGGCGCTGTTAATGACCTCGGTGTTGCTTTATATCCCGGCTAACCTGATGCCCATCATGGTGACTGAAACGCTCGGCACAGCTTATCCCTCCAACATTATGGCGGGGGTGATTTTGCTGTGGGGCGACGGTTCCTATCCGGTGGCGCTGGTGATCTTTATCGCCAGTATCATGGTGCCTACGCTGAAAATGCTGGCGATTGGCTGGCTTTGCTGGGATGCCAGCGGACGCGGACAACGAGACAGCCACAGGATGCACAAAATTTATGAAGTGGTCGAATTTGTTGGACGCTGGTCAATGATCGACGTATTTGTGATTGCCGTGCTCTCTGCGCTGGTGCGTATGGGGCAATTAATGAATGTTTATCCCGCGTGGGGGGCAGTATTGTTTGCGATGGTGGTGATTATCACCATGATTGCTGCCATGACCTTTGACCCGCGATTAACCTGGGATCGTGTACGCGAAAACAAGATGAAGGAGTCGCGCCTTGACGGAAACTAACCACGGCCATGCAAAAGTGGAACAGATTAAGCGCTGGTCGCCGGTCTGGATTGTCCCCATCGTTACGCTGTTGATTGGCGGATGGATCCTCTTTTACCACTTCAGCCATCAGGGGCCAGAAGTCACCTTAATCACCGAAAACGCCGAAGGCATTGTTGCGGGTAAAACCACGATTAAAAGCCGCAGCGTGGATGTGGGTGTGGTGGAGAGCGCGGTGTTAAGCGACGATCTTCACCATGTGGAAATTAAAGCGCGCCTGAACGCAGGCATGGAAAAACTGTTGCACAGCGACAGCGTTTTCTGGGTAGTGAAGCCGCAGGTGGGCCGCGAAGGGATCAGCGGTCTTGGCACCCTGCTGTCAGGAGCCTATATCGAACTGCAGCCCGGTTCCAAAAAACAGCCACCTGAGCAATTTAAATTGCTGGATGCACCGCCGTTAGCGCCACCGGACGCCAAAGGTATTCGTATCGTGCTGGACAGCAAGAAAGCGGGTCAGCTCAATCCGGGTGATCCGGTGCTGTTTCGCGGTTATCGTGTCGGTACGGTCGAGACCAGTGTGTTTGATACCGATAAACGCATGATGACCTATCAGCTGTTTGTCGCCGCGCCTTACGATCGCCTGATTACTACCAACGTACGCTTCTGGAAGGATAGCGGCATTGCTGTGGATATGTCCGCCTCAGGAATGCGGGTGGAGATGGGATCGCTGACCACGCTGTTCAGTGGCGGCGTTAGCTTTGATGTGCCGGATGGCTGGATGCTGGGTCAGCCTGCGAAAAATCAGTCTGACTATCATTTGTTTGACGATCAGCGCAGCATTCAGGACTCGCTCTATACCAACCATATCGATTATGTGATGTTCTTCTCCGACTCGATCCGTGGCCTGCAGGCGGGGGCGCCGGTAGAATTCCGTGGCATTCGTCTGGGTACCGTATCAGAAGCGCCATTAATGAAAGCCGGTCTGGACCAGGCGCTGAATAATGATTATCGCGTGCCGGTGCTGATCCGCATTGAGCCGGATCGCTTTGTCAGCCGACTGGGCGAGAACTTCGATCTGGAGCAGCATCTGCAGGATGGTAAAAAACGTGGCCTGCGTGCGACGTTGAAAACCGGCAACCTGCTGTCGGGCGCACTCTATGTCGATCTCGACTTCTATGACAATGCGCAGGCATACAAAGGCCCTGAGAAAGTTTCTGGCTATGAAGTTATCCCAACGGTCAGTGGTGGCCTGAGCCAGATTCAGCAGAAGCTGATGGCGGCGCTGGATAAGATCAACAGTCTGCCATTGAATGGCATGGTCAATGAAGCGACAGGTACGTTGAAAGAGAGCCAGAAAACGATGCGTGACCTGCAGCGTACCATCGACAATATCAACAAAGTTACCGCCAGTCCGGCCATGAAAACCCTGCCGGAAGACTTGCAGCAAACATTGCGCGAACTGAACCGCAGCATGAAAGGCCTGCAACCAGGTTCACCTGCGTACAGCAAGCTGGTAGGAGATATGCAGCGACTGGATCAGGTACTGCGTGAACTTCAGCCGGTGTTGAGAACGCTTAATACCAAGAGCAATGCGCTGGTATTTGAGGCGAAACCGGGACAGGATCCCCAGCCGAAGAGGGCGAAACAGTGAATAAAGGATTGATACTTTGTGCCGCGCTGGTCTTGAGTGCGTGCAGTAGCAGTGTTGACAATACATGGTATCAGCTGCCCTCCGGGGCGGCTTCCATGCAGGTCAGTAGCAGCCAGCTGAATGAACCGCAACCGATGTTGTGGGTGCAGCAGGTGACGGTTCCCGATTATCTGGCAGGCAATGGGCTGGTTTACCAGACCAGCGATGTTAAATATGTCATCGCCGCGAATAATCTCTGGGCCAGCCCGCTTGATCAGCAGCTGCAGCAAACACTGATTACTAACCTCGGGAAGGCGCTGCCAGGTCGGCTGGTGGCAGGATCACCTTTAGGCGCGCAGCACGACACGCTGAATGTGACCGTCACAGGGTTCCAGGGACGCTATGATGGCAAAGCGATTATCAGTGGTGAATGGACGCTGGAACATCAGGGACGGCTAACCAAACAGGCGTTTAACCTGGTACTACCGCAGACCGAAGATGGCTACGATGCAATGGTTAGAACGCTGGCGACGGGCTGGCAACAGACGGCACAGAAGATTGCCAATAGTGTGGTTGCGTTAAATTAAGATTAATGTGAATAAATAAGCTAAGCCCCGAATGCATGTCGTCCTTTTTCGACATCGCTCAGGGGCTTTTTTATTAGCTTAATCAGAAAGATAGTGTTGCCGTATGCATCACAAAACGTCTTTATTTCTACCTGCTGAGGTCACATTTATGACACTGGTATGAAGATTGGGCATTGATCTTTGGGTGCGCAGGAGGTAGAACATAAGGGTGGTTGAACATTAATTCACCACTTTTCTTTCCACCAGATTCCACAGACCTTACATGAGGGATACGGAGTATGAAGAGACAGAAACGAGACCGACTCGAACGCGCCCATTCACGTGGTTATCAGGCAGGCATTACTGGACGCTCAAAAGAGATGTGTCCGTATCAGTTGATTGACGCTAAGTCTCACTGGTTGGGAGGTTGGCGACAAGCCATGGAGGACAGATCGGTAGCTGCATAACCGGATGTCACTGAAAAGGGAATATAACCTCCGCCATGCGCGGAGGTTTTTGTTTGCAGCGGAAAAACTTAGAAAGCGGCAGTATCTTTAAACAGGCCGACTTTAAGATCGCTGGCGGTGTAGATCAGATTACCGTCAACCAGCACTTCACCATCTGCCACGCCCATGACCAGTTTACGGTTGATCACGCGTTTAAAGTGAATGCGGTAAGTGACTTTCTTCGCTTCAGGCAGGACCTGGCCGGTAAATTTCACTTCACCCACACCCAGCGCACGACCTTTACCTTCGCCGCCCAGCCAGCCCAGATAGAAACCGACCAGTTGCCACATGGCATCCAGGCCCAAACAACCAGGCATCACCGGATCGCCAATAAAGTGACAGCCGAAGAACCAGAGATCAGGATTGATATCCAGCTCCGCTTCAACAAAACCTTTGTCATATTTGCCGCCGTCTTCGGTCATTTTGACCACGCGGTCCATCATCAGCATGTTGCCAGATGGAAGCGGCGGACCATTTTCGCCAAACAGTTCACCACGACCCGACAGAATCAGGTCTTCTTTGGTATAGGATTCGCGTTTATCTACCATGTTTTCAATAAGCCTTGTTTTAGTGAATCACGAATATTAGCGAACAGTAGTACGCTGAGCAAATTGGATTAACGGTGGTTGAACCAGTTAAGCCAGCGCAGCGCCCAGGGACGTTGCGGTATGTCCGGCTGGTTGAACAGGCTAATGCGTTCCTGGATGGTATTCAGCAGGCAATCGCCCTGACCATCCTCGGTACTCCAGATTTTACCGGTCAGCAGCGGTAGCGCTTCATCGGCACGGTCAATGGCCCAGATATGGAAGCGGCCCTGTTCAACCGCACTGACAACGGCCTGATTAAGACTGAGATGACGCACATTGCAGGCGGGAATAATCACACCCTGCTGACCTGTCAATTCTCGCTGATGGCAAATATCAAAGAAGCCTTCGATCTTCTCATTCAGCCCGCCTACCGGTTGTACGTTACCGAACTGATCGACCGATCCGGTCACGGCTATTTGCTGGTTGATCGGTTGAGTGGCCAGCGCGCTGATTAAGGCGCAGAGTTCAGCCAGCGAGGCGCTGTCACCATCAACTTCGGAATAAGATTGCTCAAAGACCATTGAGGCTGAGAAGGGCAGTTGCTGATCGAGTTCCAGCTCTGCAATCAGGTAAGCCTGCATAATCATCATACCTTTGGCATGAATATTACCGCCCAGCTCCGCTTTGCGCTCAATATCCATGAACTCACCATCGCCGGGATGGACCACACAGGTAATACGCGAAGGATCGCCCCAGGCACGGGGATGGCCAGGATATTCCACGACCGACAGACCGTTAATCTGACCGACCACTTCGCCTTCGGTTTCAATCAAAATCTGTCGCAGCAGGATCTCGTCACGCATCCGCTCATTGAGATAATTCTCGCGCCACAATCGCGCTTCCAGCGCATCACGCAGCGCTTCAGCATTCAGTTCATCACCCATCAGGGTCGACTCGCGCATCTGGCGCTGCAGCCAGCGCGGGCAAAGTGGCAGGGTATCCTGATCGCCGCTGTAGCGGACACCTTCCTTGATCAGCTCTGGCCAGAAGTCCGATTCCGGCAAGGGGAGACCTGCCTGTTGCGCCAGTTCAGCGTTCCAGCGACACCAGGCAAGCATGTCATCTTCATCCAGAATCTGAATGTTCTCTTCAAATTCAGTATAGATGGCCATTTCGTGCGCTTCAGGGTCAAGTTCCTGGAAGTCTGCCAGCGCTTCCCGATCGCCACACAGCACCAGGTTAAGGCTGAGCGGCAAAGGAGGAATCGAGACTGGTAGCGGCCGGCGTTCATCCTGGGATATCCATTCAATATAGCCTTGCTCAATACACTTCCTGAGGCGCAACCAGAGAATCGGCTGCGTCATCAGGCTACGCAGTGACAGCACCATCGTGCCGCCATTAGCGCGATGGATCAGGCCAGGTTCCAGCTGGATTCTGTCTTTATACTGACGCACGCAGCCAAACAACTGCTCCATCTCAATCCACTCAGCAAAGTGAATACCCCCTTGACTGGTGAACGGGCGTTGAGGATCAGAGGGGGGCTGAAGCGTGACGTTATCAGCCATGATATGGTAATCACCGCCGTACAGAGTGGTACTGTCAGCCATGACCCGCTGCGCGGCCTGGGCAATAAATGCCAGATAATCGCGATTCTCCTGGCTACGAACCAGCAGTAACGGGAAACCTTGCGTCTGGTGGTGTAAATGCGCCAGTGCATTCAGCAACCGGGGCTGTACCGTTGCCAGAGCATCAGTTTCTTCATCAGCAATTCGGGAGAAAACGGATTGGTATTGCGCGCTATCTGGCTGTAAGGTCTGCCACGTAAGTTGAGTGCTGGTCAAAATAATCGCATTTGTCTTTTTAAGAAAAGCGAGATTATACAGGATTCACCCTTGTTAAGCACTGCAGACTTCCTGTTGAAGATGTGATGATGACAGCATGTTTTTCGTTGCTGCATCCGGGAAAAAAGCTGTTATTCTTAGTTCGTTACGTGATCACGATGAGATTCCGATGAAATACCAGCAACTCGAAAATCTTGAATGTGGATGGAAGTGGAAATACCTGGTGAAAAAACATCGGGAAGGTGAACTGATCACCCGTCACCTTGAGTTAAGCGCGGCGCAGGCAGCAGTAGAGAAGCTGCTGGAGATGGAAAATAATCCGGTCACGGTCAATGAATGGATTGCTGAGCATATCCATTCTGATCTTGATAACCGACTGAAACAGACCATTCGTGCTCGTCGAAAACGCCATTTCAACGCGGAACATCAGCATACCCGTAAAAAATCGATAGACCTGGAATATCTTGTCTGGCAGCGACTGGCAGGTCTGGCACAACGGCGCGGCTGCACGCTCTCTGAAACGATTGTACAGCTGATAGAAGATGCAGAACGCAAAGAGAAATATGCCACTCAAATGTCAAGTCTGAAGCAGGATTTGCAGGCGATTCTGGGTAAATCGGGTTCAGAAAGCGAATAAACAGGCAGGGAAGTCATAGTCTGTATGCTTTAGACCGAAATTTATTACTGGCATAAAAAAACCCCGCATTAGCGGGGTTCTTTATTACGTATAAACTTAAGCTTGTGGCTGAGTTACAACGTCTTTGATACCTTTAACGTCGATTTCTACGCGACGGTCCGGTGCCAGGCAGTCGATCAGGGCATTGCGGCCTTTCACGCTGTCACAGGTGTTGCCGGTAACTGGGTTAGATTCACCCATGCCACGTGCAGAGATCTTATTAGAAGGGATACCTTTAGAGACCAGGTAATCTACAACTGACTGGGCACGTTTCTCAGACAGTTTCTGGTTGTACTGCTCTGAACCGATGCGATCGGTGAAGCCCAGTACGACAACGGAACCATCTTTAGGATCCATTGAGCTCAGCTGGCTGTACAGCTGATCCAGAGCCTGCTGACCTTCTGGCTTCAGGGTAGACTTGTTGAAGGTGAACAGAACGTCAGACTTCAGAGTGAAACGCTTGGTTTCAACAACTGGAGCTGGTGCTGGAGCCGGAGCCGGAGCCGGAGCAGCGACGTCATCCTGACCGAAGCGGTATGAAACGCCTACGCTCAGCATGCCATTGTCTGGACGGGTACCAACGGTCTGTGCATCGCCGATGTTGTTAACCCACTGGTAATCCAGACGGGTAGCCCAGTTTTTGGTCAGCGCATATTCAACACCAACAGCAGCCAGCGGAGATACGCCGGTGTCGTGGTCGCTGATGCGGCCATTAGTTGGGTTAGTCTGCGTTGCATCTGCGCGCCATACCATGCCGCCCAGACGAGTATATACGTCCAGATCGTCGTAGATTGGGTAGCTCAGTTTAGCGGCCAGCTGAACGCCCTGTGCTTTGAATGCGCCGTTTGTCACAGTACCTTTGTTAGGCATGCGGCCCAGCCAGTCATAGCCCAGCTCGAAGCCCAGGTATGGGTTTGCCTGATAGCCAACGAACGCACCTGCGCCTAGCTGACTTTCATGAGTTGGACCGTTGTTGTTCTCGTAACCGTTACCGTAGTAACCAGTGTCGTGATACTGAGACCAGCCCAGTTTAGCACCGGTGTACCAGGTGTCATCTTTCGGAGCGGCCTGCGCTACGGTAGCGAAGCCAGCCAGTGCCACTGCAATTGCGATAGCTGTCTTTTTCATTTTGCGCCTCGTTATCATCCAAATAGGCAATGAGCAAAAAGGTTGCTCTTGGTTTAAATCCTTCGCCGGGTCAAAATGCTCGCTTATGACTCTACCGCAAAAAACGGAGGTTATTGAGCACCCTGGCGAGATAAAGTCTACAACGAGATTGGAAACTTACAAGTATGATGTGAGGCGCTTGTGTAAAAAAACAGAGATTTATACACAATTTCTAACAATTAACCTGGTAGAATTGTCGTGTCAAAAAGCCCGAAAAACCGGCTAAACCATTGTCAACACTCGAACTAACAGAATCAGTGGCTTAGCGACGACAGATAAGAAAAATAGCTTGGGAAACTTCTGATTTTTACTTAATGAAACAAATCCGACTGAATTTTTATCGCAGTTTGCGGTCTGAGAGGCGCTTCTGATGTCCCACTTGCACGTAAAATCAAACCCAGCGCTTCACCTTCAGCCGCCGCAATTTCAAGTTGACGTCGCTCATCTTCATTAAGATCGTAGGGAATCCATGCCAGAACAACACTGTAATTTCCCGTACGTAACGCCTTGACCATTGCTTCAACCGCATTCAGACGTTCAGAATCGGCGATATGCATACTTTTATCCAGCGGTAATCCCGATTCCTGCAGCCAGGTACGATTAAGTTTATGTGCCGGTGTTAACCACAACTGCCAGCGTGATTGTAGACTCAGCTGCTGTAATAACGGTAACAGCAACATTTGCATCATTCCAGGCTGTTCGCTGTAGCGTAACTCAGTAATTCCACCGCCCTGAGAGGCCGGAATGGAAGCTGACGCGTAATGATGAGCATAGCGTGCATTATTAGGATGTTGTGTTCGCATAAGTTAATCACCCGCAGTGGACTGTATGAATGTACAGTACTGTCATCCTGGATAAAGATCAACCCAAATTTCTGAAAACGTCTCGCAAAAACGCGACAAGATTAGTTGAAGCGTTATTTATTCATTGAACCCGCTGACGCTTTTTTCTATCTTCTAATTACCTGATACCCAAGGTAATTTACGAGATATTTCTTACATGGAGGTGGTGCAATGAAAAAGGTGAATCCGGTTGTAGAGCGCTCCAGAGCGCGCCTGGCCCCATTGGGAACGATCGAGTCTCGCACCCAATTTGGTGGATATGCCCTGGCTGTTGAAAGCGTAGTTTTTGCCTTAATTAATAAAGATGAACTTTACCTGCGTGCCAGTGAACCCCTGCGGGAATACATTACAGATCGTCCTCTGCAACCCCTGATTTTTCGCAAGCGGGGCAAACTGGTGAGTCTCAATTACTTTCGGGTCGATGAGGCATTATGGCGCGATTCTGACCATCTGCTGGCGCTTTCAGCTGCCTCTTTAGAAACGGCGCAACTGGAGCAGCAGGACAGGCACTCTTCTCCGCGGTTAAAGGATCTGCCAAATCTCAGTGTACGCATGGAGATGATGCTGTATGAGGCGGGTGTGATGAGCGTCAATCATCTCTATCAGATTGGGGCCAAACAGTGCTGGCTTAAGTTAAAAGCGATCAACCAGCACGTTGGTTTTCAGACCTTGCTTGCGCTGCAGGGAGCGATTACGGGCCATCATGCCGCCGCGTTGCCGCAGGCAACCCGGGCCGAGCTGAATGCATGGTTTCAGCGTACTCTCTTATCAAATCCTGATCGCAGAAGCGGTGAAGGCTAGTCGGTAATTAGCGTGCGGCGAAGGCGAGCGACATCGGGCATTAATGCCACCAGCAGACCGAGTTGCTGAAGCACCAGCGGCGCACGCGTATCCGCATCTGCGGTCAGCTGGCTGATTCGCTGAGCCAGTTGATGGCGCATCGTTTCAACATGATCATCGCTGACAATCTCTGTCTGGAGCACATCCTCAACATAGCACACCGTATCATCCAGCAGTGCCAGCAGTTCTGGCGCGGTAACTTTATCGCGGTGGGCGCCCAGCGCAGAAATGTAGCTCAGAAATGAGTGGTTGGAGCACAGCAACTGAAAAGCTGAATCGCGCAGCATCTGGCTGGTGCGGATTTCACTGCTGATGTTTGATACCACCGACGCCAGTTCAGCATCCGCATTATGCGCATCACGGCGTGCAATACGATAGCCGAGACGATTATCTTTACCCTGATGATATTGCTCCATGATTGCGTCAAGATAGCGACAATTCGCTTTTAGCGTGCGCTCTGCCACTGCCGGTAACTGACGAAAGCGCCAGTCAGGCCAGATAAACGCGACAGCAAGCCAGGCCAGGCCACAGCCGAGTAAGGTATCGACTACTCGCGGTAAGGCGACCTCAAATCCTTCACCTAGCAGGTTAAAGCAGAGCAGCACCAGCAGGGTGATAAACAGTGTGGCCTGAGCATACTGCACCTGCCTGAAAGCGAAGAAGAGTACGCCACTGATAACAATCAGGATTAACTGACCTTCAATCGAGGGCACCAGCCATAAAACGGGCAGACCAATCGCAATCCCCGCCAGTGTCCCGCCGATGCGCAAGGCCAGTCGTCGCTGCGTTGCGTTGTAGTTAGGCTGGCAGACAAACAGGCTGGTTAGCAAAATCCAGTAACCTCGCTCCAGTCCGGTTATCTGAATAAAACCGTATCCAATGCAGAGCACCACTGACATGCGAACAGCATGCCGGAACAGCGCTGATGCGGGAGAGAGGTGGCGGCTGAAGCGCAGCCGGATATCACTCCAGCCACTTAATCCTTCGCGCGACAGTAGATTGTCACTGTGCTGAGGATCTTCACCGGCCAGCGTCTGTTCCGATTCAATCGAAGCTAGCTGTGCGTCAATAGCGCGAAGGTTGCGCAACAGCCAGAACAGTGCGCGGGTATGTGTAGCATCGGGTTCATGCTGCTCCAGACGTTCAATCGCATTCTGTAATCGTTCAAATGCCCGCTCAAAGCGGTTGTCATGTCCCCATCTTTCACGCATCAGAATGCAATGTGCCAGTTGGCGACAGGCCTGAGCCTGCATATTCAGCAGGCGCTGAAAGCGAAACAGAATTTCGTTATAGCGCCAGTCGCCTCGTAGCAGATGATATTGCAGATGGGAAGAGCTGGCCCGTTCATGAATATCCTGCGCCACGAAGTAATAGTGAAGACTACGGCGTGTCCCGCGCGACCCGCGATCGCCGCGCAGACGACTTTGCACAGTGGTTTTGGTCAGATTCAACTGCGCCACTAACTGGCTGTTGACCATCGCCGCATCGATAAACGCGGCATCATCCTGCTCGCCAGCATCCGGATCGAACAGATTTGCCTTGGCATCAAGGTAACGCGCTAGTTGTGAAAAACTGCCGGCCATATGTTCCTGCACCGGTCGCACCGGAAACATCAGATGACCCAGTAATGTCAGCAGGTTGTACCACAGCGCGCCGAGCAGCAGCAGCAGCGGCTGCATATACCACTGACTAAATAGCCCGATGCCAAGCATGGTATAGACTGCAATCAGCAGAGCACCAAAGGCGATAGTGGCGTAGCGCTGGCCAAGGGCACCCAGCAGAATAAAGCCCCAGGTCGAGAGCGCCAGGCCGATAATAAAGGCGAACGGATAAGGAAACAGTAACTCTACTGAAACCGAAGCGATGCAGAAGCAGAGTAAGGTAATCAGCAGATTTTTCAGACGACCGGCCAGGCGATCATCGAGATCGGCCAGCGCAGCAGCGACCACTCCCAGTGTGAGAGGAATCGTCCACTCAATCTGATGAAGCCACCAGGGTATTGCGGCGCAACCACTCAGCGCAAACAGGATCCTCAGCAAATAACGCCAGGTACTGTTAAACAGATATTTCCGCCAGCCTGGCACGGCATCGGACATCATATTAATAGCGACGGGCATTGGCTTCGCGCGCTGCACGCGCCTCTTCCACGGACACAACCCTGCGTCCAACGGGCCAGAGCGCGATGGCGGCGATCTTAAAGTTAGCAATCCCTACCGGGATGCCGATGATACTGATGCACTGCACAATTCCCACGGAAATATGCGAAAGGCAGAGCCACCAGCCGAAGAAAATCAGCCAGAAAATATTCAGAAAGGTCCCGCCAGTGTTCAGAATATGACTCTTACTTTCCGGACGCAGCACATCAACATGTACCGCCTCGTTGCCAAACGGCAGCAGCGAGAGTTTAGTGATTTCCCAACAGGAGCGGGTCAGCGGCAGGGTAAAAATCAGCACGATGCTGATTAACGTGGCAAACAGCCAGCTCAGGGTGGTAAAAAACCCGCCCAGAACAAAATTGAGAATATTTAAAACGGTGCGCATGATCTTCTTTTCCTTTTGCATTCCGCAAGATGTGACGCCAAGTTTAGCCTGTTTTAAGGCTGGAGCGCCAAGGGTCTGACAGGTAAACTCCCCCTAATCCTATTCTCTGACGTTGGTGTCGGCGTGGAACTGAAAGCAACCTCAATGGGCAAGCGGCTTGCCCGCCATCCTTATAATCGTGTCCGTCTGATGGCGGCGGGTGTCGAAGTCAGTGGCGATAAGCATGAATATCTGATCCCCTTTAACCAGTTACTGGATATCACCTGTAAGCGCGGGCTGGTGTGGGGCGAGCTGGAATTTTTGCTGGCCGATGAAAAAGTGGTCCGGCTACACGGGACGGAATGGCAGGAAACGCAACGCTTTCACCACTATCTGTTGCAGGCCTGGCAGAGCTGGAGTCTGGAGATGAGCGTGGTGTGCTGCGAGGTGCTCCAGACGGTATGTGATGAAATTGAAGCGTTTAGCGCACAGGATCGCTGGCTGAACCTTCATGAGTTGCAGGCGCTGAAAACTAAAATTCGTAAACAGTTCGATGCGTTGCCGATGCCGCTCTCCCGCTTAAAAGATTTCACTGACTGCCGTGATAATTGGGCTTTTTGTCAGCACTGGCTGGAGCAGGGCGAGTCAGCCTTACGGCAGCGTAACCGCGACTGGACTGCCGCCATGCTAACCCGCTATCAGGCCTTCTTTGCCAGCGTCGAGAGCACGCCACTTAATCAATCGCAATGTGAGGCGGTGGTCAATGGCGAGAATTCTCTGCTGGTGCTGGCAGGTGCCGGTAGCGGTAAAACTTCGGTGCTGGTGGCCCGGGCAGGCTGGTTAATGCAGCGCAAGCTGGCCAGCGCCGATCAAATCCTGTTGCTGGCCTTTGGCCGCCAGGCTGCTGATGAGATGAACATACGTATTCAGTCACGGCTTTCCGCTGCTGACATCCAGGCGCGGACCTTCCATTCTCTGGCTCTGCATATCATCCGTGAAGGCAGTAATAAACAGACGGTTATTAGCAAACTAGAAAATGATGGTGATGCGCGCCGCACATTACTGATCCAGCAGTGGCGGCAGCAGTGCCGTGAAAAGAAGGCGATGGCAAACGGCTGGCGTCAGTGGCTTCGTGACGAACTTGAGTGGGAAGTGCCGGATGGGCCATTCTGGGATGATGACAGCCTGGCAAACCGGCTGGCGTCACGACTGGAGCGCTGGCTCGGTCTGATGCGTATGCATGGCGGCGCACAGGCGGCAATGATCGCGGATGTGCCCGAAGAGGTCCGGGACCTGTTCAGTAAACGTATCAAACTGATGGCACCTTTGCTGAAAGCATGGAAAAGCGCATTAAAAGAGGAGGGCGCAGTCGATTTTTCGGGGCTGATTCACCAGGCGATCGCCATTCTGGAGAAAGGGCGGTTTATCAGTCCGTGGAAACATATTCTGGTAGATGAGTTCCAGGATATTTCGCCTCAACGAGCCGCGCTACTTTGCGCATTACGCCAGCAGAATAAGCGCACCGCGCTATTTGCGGTTGGCGATGACTGGCAGGCTATCTACCGCTTCAGTGGTGCAGAGATGATGCTGACGACGTCATTCCATCACTATTTTGGTGAGGGCGACCGTTGTGTGCTGGACACAACCTACCGTTTTAACGATCGCATCGGCGACATTGCCAACCGATTTATACAACAGAATCCGCAGCAGCTGGCAAAACCGCTTAACAGCATTACCAAAGGCAATAAAAAGTCGATTTCGCTGCTGGCTCAGGAGCAACTGGAAGCCTTGCTGAACAAACTCAGCGGTTACGCGAAGCCTGATGAGCGAATTCTGCTGCTGGCGCGTTATCACTATCTGCGGCCGGATTTACTGGATAAAGCCAGAACCCGCTGGCCGAAGCTCAATCTGGAATTTACGACGATTCATGCCAGCAAAGGTCAGCAGGCAGATTACGTCATTCTGCTGGGATTACAGCAGGGTAAAGAGGGTTTCCCGGCAGAGGCGCGCGAGTCGATTATTGAACAGGGCTTATTACCGCAGCCAGAAGCGTTCCCTGATGCAGAAGAGCGCCGTCTGGCCTATGTAGCACTGACGCGCGCGCGTCAGCAGGTTTTTCTGATGTTCGATAAGGCAGCGCCGTCACCGTTTGTCGATCACTTCCGCGAGCTGGGTGTGCCGGTGCTGCGTAAAGCCTGAGTTACTTCAGACGAGCGGCCAGATAACGCTGATAGTCCGGGATCATAATCTCAACGCTTTGCGCAAACAGTGGCGACTGAATGATAAAGTCAGCCGTGGAGCGGTTAGTGGCTACCGGGATATTCCATACGGTAGCCAGACGCAGCAAAGCTTTGACATCCGGATCGTGCGGTACTGCGTTGAGCGGATCCCAGAAAAAAATCAGTGCATCGATCTTCCCTTCCGAAATCAGCGCACCCACCTGCTGATCGCCACCCATCGGGCCGCTCAGCATGGCTGTCACATTCAGACCGGTATCACGATTGATCAGATTCCCGGTAGTGCCGGTGGCATAGAGGATGTGCGATTCCAGTGCGGGCTGGTTCTGTTTAACCCAGTCAAGCAGGGCGGCTTTGCAGTGGTCGTGGGCGACCAGCGCGATATGTTTTGTGGTGCCGAGGGTACGAACAGTCTGTTCCATAAAGGCGTCCTGGTAAAGCTCATGCGCAAGAAGAGAGAGCTTGAGTGTACCTCTGGCCTTTCGACGCTATCAACTCGTACGTAGCATTTTGACCAGCGTCAGTAGCTGCTGGCGTGTAGCTTCATCGAAGCGGTGAAACCAGCGGTGCAGTGAGGGCTGTTCGGCCTGAGTTGTCCAGTCCAGATCGGCGGTAAGCCGAACAGAAGAGGGCGTAGCAGAAGCAGAATTTGCAAACCGGGGCACAGAGGCAGTCTGGTGGGTGCGATTATAATTCAGCATCGCTTTTTCCATATCCGTGGTCGTGGTGTCCGGCAAGTGGTCGCGCACGCTGGTAATCTCGTTGCCCTTTTCATCCACCAGCTGAAAGTTCAGGCTGCGATCAAAATGATAACGCTCGCGTTTTGTCTCCAGCGCAGGTAAGCGAATGGTGATGGTTTTGGCCACAGAGGTGAAGGTGACGATCATCGGTACCGACTGATAATAAATGACACTCTCATTCTGTTCCTTGCGCCGCTGCTCTACCCGAAACAGAAACTGATGCTGCCCGTGGTCCAGCTCTAAACTATCCGCTCCTTTGAGAAGTGAGCCTGAAATTTTTCGACCATCCAGCACCAGCAAATCGATCTGAGGATCGAGCTTTAATGTGATGGCAGAACAGGACGCCGAAACGAGGAGGGTAAGTAACCCCGTTACAGCCAGCGACAGCTTCATTTCAACTCCGGTAACTGAAGACACAACGGATGGTGTGTAGCAAATTCTTACATTATGGCAGTTAATTTACATTTAAACATATTTATTCGTGCACGGGTTCAATTAATTTCGCTGAGGGCTTACCCGCTAAAGGGTACGCCAATCTACACTCAACACTGGCCTGAAAGGAGATAAACATGAACGATCAGACAATTCGTGAGGTGCTGACGCGCACCCAACGTATCGCCTTAGTCGGGGCAAGTGATCGCCCCGAACGTCCCAGTTACGGTGTGATGAAATATCTGCTCGACCAGGGGTATGACGTGATCCCGGTCAGCCCGAAACTGGCAGGAAAAACGCTGCTGGGGCAGCAGGTTTTTACCAGCCTGGCGGACGTGCCTGGCAAAATTGACATGGTGGATGTCTTTCGCAATTCTCAAGCCGCCTGGGATGTGGCCCAGGAGGCGATCGCCGTGGGGGCAAAAACATTATGGCTGCAACTGGGTGTGATTAATGAGCAGGCAGCGGTACTGGCACAGGATGCGGGCATGACGGTGGTTATGGATCGCTGCCCGAAGATTGAAATTCCGCGTCTGGGAATAACGCGTCAGAAATGATGAGTGTGGCGGCAGAGCGTGCCGCCACAGATTAATGTCGCAGATGAGGCGCCTCTAATTGCTGACGTACCGATGCTGCCAGCTCATCCATTGAAGGCTGCTCAGGGTGTTCAATGCTGGTTTCGCCGGAAAGTTGAATCTCAGCAACATAGGTATGAACCTGATCGCCTTCCTCATCTTCCATCACGACATGATACCAGGGCGCAGTCCGCATCTTCTCTTCCGCGCCAACATCTTCAATTGCAGGCTCATCTAACGAGTATTCAGGATCGACGTCGACGATAACCCCGAGTACGCCGGACAAACGATGACGGACCTGCTGACCAATACCAAATTTACTGGCAATCATAGTGACCTCCGAAAAAAAGCTCTTTTCCAATATGGGGTCAGGAGCCGATTTTTCAAGTCACATCACGCGGCAGGCAAAACCTTTCAGATAGAGACCTTCCGGATAGCTGGCGATCACCGGATGGTCTGCTGCCTGCCGGAACTGTTCAATGAACTGCATTTCACGGCCAGCATCCAGTGCGGCATCGGCAATGATCTTCTGGAAGAGATCGGTGGCCATCAGACCAGAACAGGAGAAGGTCAACAGGACGCCGCCTGGATTCAGTAACTGAATGGCGAGCATATTAATGTCTTTATAGCCGCGACAGGCACCCATCAACTGGCTTTTGTTTTCGACGAACTTCGGCGGATCCATAATGATCAGATCAAATTTCTCACCGCTGTCACGATAACGGCGCAGCAGTTTGAAAACATCATCACGCTCAAAGCGCGCGCGGAAAAGATCCAGCTCGTTCAGTTCAACGTTCTGACGCGCAATGTCCAGCGCCTCCTGAGAGGTATCAACGCTGATCACTTCTTTACAGCCCCCCATCAGGGCTGAAACGGCGAATCCACCCGTATAAGAGAAACAGTTAAGTACACGGGCATCCTGCGCGTAACGACGCGTGGCGAGACGACTGTCACGCTGATCAAGGTAATAGCCGGTTTTATGACCGCCCTGGATATCAACCAGCAGTTTCATACCATGTTCTGTAATCGGCAGCAGAGGCGGCGGCAATTCACCGGTGACGGTTCCCTGGGTCAACTCCAGACCCTCTTTCTTACGCACGGCGACGTCAGAACGATCGTAGATGGCGCAGTCAGGAAAGCACTGCTGCAGGGCGGTAATAATCGCCGCACGCTGATACTCTGCGCCTGCTGAGAGCAGCTGCATTACTAAAAAGCTGCCGAAGCGGTCAATGGTGACGCCCGGTAAACCATCTGATTCACCGGCGATCAGGCGATAGCTGTCCAGACCATCGTGGGCCGCCAACCATTTGCGCCACAGCATTGCCTGTTCAAAACGGCGAACAAAAAAGGCGATATCAATAGATTCATCGGCCTGCCAGCTCCAGACGCGGGCGCGGATCTGCGATTCAGGAGAATAAGCGGCGCGTGCCAGCCATTTACCGTTGCTGTCACAAACGTCAATGGTTTCACCGAGCTGCGCTTTACCTTCCAGCCGTGCAACGGCACCTGAAAATACCCAGGGATGGCGACGGAGAAGGGACTTTTCACGTCCCTTTGCGAGAATCAATCTGACTGTCATAGTTTGCTATGCTTACCTGAAAAAATGAGGCGCCATTGTCTGGCGGATAACAGAAAATTGCAACGAACAGCAGCAGGAGAAAATAATGTCAGCAGCCTGTTTTAAAGCATGGGTTCATGGCCGCGTCCAGGGCGTCGGGTTTCGTTACAGTACTCAGGCAGAAGCCAGGACGCTGGGCGTGCTGGGCTATGCGCGAAATCTGAATGACGGCAGTGTAGAGGTGCTTGCCTGGGGTGAGGCGGCGCAGGTCGATGCACTGATCGCCTGGCTTAAAGCGGGCGGGCCCGGCAACGCGCGCGTTGATAAGGTGCTGGTGGAGCCGCACCAGCCTGCAGAGCCGCCACACGGTTTTACTACCGGTTAATTACAGACATTTCGCCGGTTTTGGCAGGCCGGCGATTTTAGTTGCCTGCTTAGCCGGCCCCTCAGGGAACAGACGAAACAGATAGCGGCTGTTGCCTTTTTCTTCCCCATATTTTTGCGCCATCGCCTTTACCAGCATTCGCACGGCAGGTGAAGTGTTATATTCCAGATAAAACGCGCGTACAAAGTGTACCACTTCCCAGTGTGCCTCGGTCATGGAGAGGCCTTCCTGCCCGGCAATGTGTGCCGCCAATGCTTCACTCCAGTCGCCGGGGTTCTTCAGATAGCCTTCGGCATCGACGGCGATTTCGTTACCGTTAAAATTCACGTGACATCCTCTCAGTAAATGACGGCGCAGTTTATCAAACCGCGTGGGTAGTAAAAGCAAAAACCCCGCCGAAGCGGGGTTTTACAGTCTGACTGTCGTTGCGGATTAGTTACTGCGGGCAAAACCCAGCAGGCTCAGCAGGCTGACGAAGATGTTATAGAGCGAAACATAGAGGCTGACCGTCGCCCGTATGTAGTTGGTTTCACCACCATGAATGATATTGCTGGTTTCCCACAAAATCGCACCGGCTGAAAACAGGATGAATAGGGCGCTGATGGCCAGATGTAATGCCGGCAACTGCAAGAAGATGTTGGCCACCACAGCAACCAGTAGCACCACAAAACCTGCCATCATCATGCCGCCGAGGAAGGACATATCACGACGGGTGGTCAGCACATAGGCAGAACAGCAGAAGAACACCAGCGCAGTGCCGCCCAGCGCCAGCGCGATCACGTCGCCCATACCTGCAGTTAAAAAGGAACTCAGGATAGGCCCCAGGCAATAACCCAGGAAACCGGTGAAAGCAAAAGCGGCCAGAATACCCATCGGGCTATTAGCCAGGCGGTAGGTTAAAAACATCAAGCCATAGAAGCCGACCAGCATCAGGATTAAGCCAGGCGCGGGCAACGCAAGCAGGGTGCTGGCTGTGGCCGTAACGGCTGAAAAGGCCAGGGTCAGTCCGAGCAGAAAATAGGTATTGCGCAGAACGCTGTGCGTTGACAGCAGTGAGGACTGCGATGAGGTGACAATTCTTTCCATGTTGCGCTCCTTTAAGCAGAACACTAAATATGTGCCGAGAATACGCAGGCCATTAATGAGGGAAAAGGCGTTTTACCCTTCTTTACGCGTTAATCTGCTAATTGATTGAGCAGAGTGGCGGTTTTAACACCGAAAAATTACAATCTGGCTGTTTTTCAGGCGAATAGACAGTTACAGGCTTTACATCACTGAGCGGGGTGTTTATAGTGCGCGTCATTGCGGAGGGGTGGCCGAGCGGCTTAAGGCAGCGGTCTTGAAAACCGCCGATGGGAAACCATCCGAGAGTTCGAATCTCTCCTCCTCCGCCATTTTATCTGCCCTGGGCAATAAAGCGGCAAAAATAAATGCATTTGCCAATGCAGTATCGTTTCAAAACGGAGGGGTGGCCGAGCGGCTTAAGGCAGCGGTCTTGAAAACCGCCGATGGGAAACCATCCGAGAGTTCGAATCTCTCCTCCTCCGCCACATTTTACAGGCCAGCACTCAGTGCTGGCCTGTTTCGTTTCTGCCCTCTCTGTTTCTTCTTCCTGTCCGAAAAAAGCGTGCCTCTCTCTGTGATGCGTGGCTGCGCATTCATCTCTCCGGTGCATCTCTGCTATAGTCCACTCACCGTTTTTGCAAACATCTGGCGCTTTTCTGAGGCGAGCTGAGTTACACTGTTGATTACATCGCTCTGAGGCGAGCTAATCGGTTGATAGCCAGAGTGTTTCTTTACTGAATGAATGGAATAGGCCCAATGATCAAGAAACTGAGTCTTTGCGCATTGTCAGTGCTCGCTGCATTGCCGGTCGGAACGGTAGCATTTGCTGCTGAGGGTGATATGCAGCTGCAACAGGTGCTGATGTTAAGTCGTCACAATCTGCGTGCACCGCTGGCTGATAATGGCAGCGTGCTGGCGCAGTCGACCAAAAAGAGCTGGCCGCAGTGGGATGTTCCCGGCGGACAGCTGACCACTAAAGGTGGTGTGCTGGAAGTCTACATGGGTAACTATACCCGCCAGTGGCTGGCACAGCAGGGCCTGGTGAAGAACGGCAGCTGTCCTGACAGCAATAACGTCTTTGTTTACGCCAACAGCCTGCAGCGCACTGTGGCCACCGCCCAGTTTTTTGTTAATGGTGCCTTCCCTGGCTGTGACGTCGCTGTCTCTCATCAGGATGAAATGGGTTCCATGGATCCTATCTTCAATCCGGTTATCACAGATGGCAGCGAAGCCTTCAATAAGAAAGCGTTGGCCGCGATGGCCGCCGCGAACGAAAAACTGTCGCTGAAGCCTGCTTTCCAGCGCCTGGAAAAGATTGTCGACTACAAAGGATCGCCGGTTTGCAACAATAAAAAGCAGTGCGACCTGAGCAGTGGCCAGAACACCTTTAGCGCTGAAAATGGTAAAGAACCGAATGTGAGTGGCCCGCTGAAAACGGGTAATTCCCTGATGGATGCGTTCACGTTGCAATATTACGAAGGTTTCCCGCTGGATCAGGTTGCATGGGGCCAAATCAAAACGCCTGAGCAGTGGAAAGATCTGTCAGCGATTAAAAATGGTTACCAGGACGCGCTGTTTACCAGCCCGGACATTTCCCGTGAAGTGGCGGCTCCGCTGGTGGATTACATCCGCAGTCAGTTAGTGGATCAGGACAAAGCCAACGCGCCAAAAATTACGCTGATGGTAGGCCATGACTCAAACATCGCCTCGCTGCTGAGCGCGTTGCAGGTCAAGCCTTATGAACTGCCTGATACCTTCGAAAAAACGCCGATTGGCGGTCAGGTTGTTTTCGAACGCTGGCATGATGCGAAAAATGATAAGGATCTGCTCAAAGTTGAGTATGTCTATCAGAGCGCCGATCAACTGCGCAACGCAGACGTGCTGAGTCTGAAGAACCCGCCGAAGCGTGTTACGCTGCAGCTGGCTGGCTGTGAGACCAATGCAGACGGCTATTGCAGTTGGGATCAATTCTCTCAGGCACTGAATGCTGCGCTACAGGGCACGCCAATGCAGCCTGCGGCACCACAACCAGCTGCCCAGTCAAACGACGGCAGTGCGAAAGCAGCAACGACACAGGATGCTGCCGCTGATAAGGCTGAGGCTGATAAAGTGACCGAGCCCAAAGCGAAAGCCGACGCCGACAAAGCCGCCGCTGAAAAAGCAAAAGCGGACAAGGCAGCAGCCGATAAAGCTGCAGCCGAGAAGGCAAAAGCGGACAAGGCAGCAGCCGACAAAGCCGCCGCTGAGAAAGCAAAAGAGGACAAGGCAGCAGCTGATAAAGCCGCCGCTGAGAAAGCAAAAGCGGACAAAGCCGCAGCCGATAAAGCTGCAGCTGAGAAAGCAGAAACTGAGAAAGCGAACAATGCGGCCGTAGAATCAGCAAGTGACCATAATGCCACCGCTGACAAGGCTAACGCCGCTAACACGACTGCCACAGCGCACAACGACGAATCAAAGTCAGCGGCTGTGGCGACCCCGTAATCGCGCTATCCGGCCGATAATAAAAAACCCCGTCGAGACGGGGTTTTTTTATGGCTACGGCGATTAACCCGCCACGACGACCAGTTTCTGGTTAGCAAACTCTTTGATGCCCAGATCAGAAAGCTCACGGCCATAGCCTGAACGTTTCACGCCACCAAAAGGCAGTTCCGCTGAGGTATCACTCTGCGAGTTGATAAACACCATGCCGGTTTCAATGGCAGAGGCCAGTTTACGACCGCGAGCAATATCGCGAGTCCAGACCGAGCCGCCCAGACCATAGTGAGAATCGTTCGCCAACGCCACAGCCGCCTGATCGTCGCCCACCACATAGACCTGCGCGACCGGTCCGAAGAACTCCTGATAATAGGCGGGGTTGTCCGGGGTAATGCCAGTGAGAAGGGTTGGCTGATAAAAGCAGCCCGCACCTTCAACAGCGTTACCGCCCGTCACCAGATTTGCGCCATTAGCGACCGCTTCGTCTACCTGTTTCACCAGGCGGTCACGCGCGTCAGCGGAAGAGAGTGGGCCAAGTGTGGTCTTCTCATCCAGCGGATCGCCCAGCGTGGCGGAACTCAACGCAGCGCTGAACTGGCTGATAAAGCGATCGGCAATCTTCTCATGCAGAATAAAACGTTTTGCGGCGGTACAAACCTGACCGCAGTTGCTGAGGCGCGCCTGCACGCCCTGACGTACCGCTTCGTCAAGATCAGCATCATCCAGCACCACAAACACATCATTGCCACCCAACTCCAGCGTGGACTTCTTAAGATGCTTACCCGCCTGCTCAGCCACGGCGCTGCCCGCGCGCTCAGAACCGGTCAGGGCGACACCCTGCACCCTGTCGTCAGCGATCAAATCGGCGACCTGATCGGTTGAGATGAATAGGTTAGTCCAGGCCCCTTCAGGCGCACCTGCTTCACGAACCAGCTTTTCAAAGACATCTGCACAATGCGGCACAATATTGGCATGTTTAGCCAGCACCGGGTTACCCAGAGCCAGGTTAGGGGCCAGCACGCGCATCAGCTGATAGTAAGGGAAGTTCCACGGTTCGACGGCCACTAAAACGCCAATAGGGTGATACTCAACCCAGGCCTCGCCCAGCTCGCTGGGATAGGACTGCGGCTGCAGAATACGTTCCGCATTCTCTGCGTAGTAGCGGGCAATCTGCGAACAGATTTTTACTTCCCCACGACTCTGACCAATCAGTTTACCCATCTCTTGACTGGCGATGGTGGCCAGTTCTTCCGCGCGGCTATCAATCAGGTCAGCCAGTTTTTTCAAGACCTGCAGACGAGGCTGAATATCACCTTTGCTCCATGAAGAATGGAAAAGGCGATCGGCCACGTCCAGCGCATGGCTGACGGCGGCTTCATCGTGTGACGGCCAGCTCTTCAGTAGCTGGTTGTTCGCGGGATTAATGCTTTGATAAGAAGACATAGCGTTCTCCTGGTGCGATAAAAAATGAGGGCGGGAAAGTCCCGCCCCTGAATCAGACGTTCTTACGTTCTACGGGCTTGTCATCCCAGGTCAGGAGATCTTTATCGGTTTTTTCGAAGGCACGAATCAGCACGTCATCATTGCCTTGCTGACGCCAGATCTCTTCTGCCAGTCTCTCATCGTAATTGGCCACTTCGAAAATGGCCTCAGCGATTTCAGGGGAGGTATGACGCAGACTGGCCCATTCGCCAACGTGATGTGCTTTTGATTGTTCAGTAGACATAGTTTTCTCCTTTGGTTAAATCAGTCCTGCAGTTTGACGGTCACTCCGGCAACATGTTCACCCTGAAAACGGGCGATGTTGAGTTCCGCTTCCGTCGGCTGACGCGAACCATCGCCGCCCGCCAGGGTAGTCGCGCCATAAGGCGTGCCACCGCGAACCTGAGAAATATCGAACAACTCTTTGGTTCCGTAGCCGATAGGCACAATCACCATGCCGTGGTGCGCCAGGGTGGTCCAGACTGACGTAATGGTCTGTTCCTGACCGCCACCGGTGCCGGTTGAGGTAAAGACGCTGGCAACCTTGCCAAACAATGCGCCCGATGCCCAGAGACCGCCGGTACGATCCCAGAAAGTCCGCATCTGCCCGGCCATATTGCCAAAGCGGGTCGGGGTGCCAACGATAATCGCGTCATAGCGCGGCAGCACCTCAGGCGTAGCTTCTGCCGCCTGCTGATCGGTTTTGCCGCCCACCTGTGCAAAGCGGTCGGCCTCCATCGTTTCGGGTACCCGCAGGATATCCACTTCCGCGCCGGGAACCCGACGAGCGCCTTCTGCAACCGCGTTCGCCATTGTTTCAATGTGTCCGTACATCGAGTAGTAGAGCACCAGAATCTTGGCCATATATCTCTCCAGCTGGTTTTGACGTCCAGAAAAAGTATAGAAGAGCTTTCGTTTTACGCAGGCGATGCAGCAGACGGAGCGGATTAGTCGGGCAATAAATCTGCAGCTAATCGGTTGTAAGTTGGTAAAATGTTCATTTTTTGATCAAATTGCTGCTGGTTACTCTGTTGCTAAATGTGACTATAGGGCGAGATAAAGAAGAAGCTGGCTATTATTTAATCATGGGTTAGATTCGGGCTTCGCGCCGTCAGCCCTCTGCTTTTTATTCTTAGGTATCGCAGTACGCGACAGGAGCAAACCATGACAACACATCGTGGAGGTTCAGGAAATTTTGCTGAAAACCGTGAGCGCGCCGCAGAAGCGGGACGCAAAGGGGGGAAAAACAGCGGCGGTAATTTCAAAAATGATCCGCAGCGTGCCGCACGTGCGGGTGAAAAGGGCGGACGCAGCAGCCCTAAAAAAGCGGGCGCATAAACTCATTATGCCGCCGGTTGATACCGGCGGTTAACGTCGTTGCATTTCCACCTCGCTCTCCCCCACAATGTCGTCCGAACACATCATCAGGTGAATTATGTCGGACCTACACCGCGGTTTAACACTGCGCCTGACGCGTCAGGAGCTGGTATTGCTTTTTATAACCCTGATCTGGGGCGGCACCTTCCTGGTGGTGCATCGCGCGATGCAGCACGCCGGCCCGTTTTTCTTCGTGGGACTGCGTTTTGCCACCGCCGCACTGTTGCTGGCGCTCTTTTTCCGCCGTTATCTGGCAGGTATGACCTGGCTGGAGGTTAAAGCGGGTGTGCTGATTGGTCTGTCGATCGCTGGAGGTTATGGTCTTCAGACCTGGGGAATGCAAACCATCTCCAGCAGTCAGTCCGCCTTTCTGACTGCGCTTTATGTCCCGGTGGTACCGTTGCTGCAATGGCTGTTTTTACGCCGTCCCCCGGGTTTGATGTCATGGCTGGGGATTGTTCTGGCGTTTACCGGCTTGCTGCTGGTGGCCGGGCCGCAGGATGGTCGCATCAGCCTGAACGCAGGTGAAATAGCGACGTTACTTAGCACGCTGGCGATCGCTGCCGAGATCATCCTGATCAGCCGCTATGCCGGTAAGGTCGATGTGCGCCGCGTGACGCTGATCCAGCTGGCGGTGGCATCACTGTGTGCTTTTGGACTGATGATCCCCAATGGGGAAACGGTGCCCGCGATCTCAACGCCACTGCTGCTCAGCGCGCTGGGGCTGGGTGCGGCCAGTGCTCTGATTCAGGTCACTATGAACTGGGCGCAACGCAGCGTTTCGCCAACCCGCGCCACGGTGATCTATGCTGGAGAGCCGGTCTGGGCTGGCGTTGTGGGGCGTATTGCCGGTGAGCGCCTGCCCGCGCTGGCGTTACTGGGTGGAGCGCTGATCGTTTGCGGGGTAATCGTCAGTGAGCTACGTCTCCAACGAAAAAAAGCGGTGCAGCCTGCTGCCACACCGCTGGAGTAGTTAACCCTGCTGTCGCGCCAGCGGCTTGTCCCTCTGCGCTGCACTGCGTCGGCGCAGAATGGCATTAAGGATGATCGCGCCAAAGGTGGCGGTACCGATACCGCCCAGCGTGAAAGAGCCGATTTTCAGCGCGAAATCCCCTGCGCCGAGAACCAGCGTGGTGGCGACCATAATCAGGTTACTGTTCTGACCTAAATCAACATGGTTCTGTACCCAGATGCGTGCGCCCGCCACCGCAATCAGTCCGAACACCACAATGGATGCTCCGCCAATTACCGGGGCCGGAATGGTGTGGATCAGCGCACCAAACTTGGGTGAGAAACCGGCGAGGATAGCGATGATCGCCGCGGCAACAAACGCCAGCGTGGAGTAGACTTTGGTCACGGCCATCACCCCGATATTTTCGGCATAGGTGGTGACGCCACTGCCGCCGACCGAGCCGGAGAGCATTGTGGCCAGACCATCGCCAACAAAAGCGCGCCCCATATAAGGATCGAGATTACGGCCGGTCATGCCCGCCACTGCTTTCAGATGTCCGAGGTTCTCAGCCACCAGAATGATCGCCACCGGGGCGATCAGGACCATCGCCTGCAAATTAAAGGTCGGTGCTGTCGTATGTGGCAGGCCAAACCATGCTGCCTGTGACAGCAGCGTAAAATCGACCGGCTTGCCCAGCCCCAGACCGTTGGTCAGCAGCGCATAGATCGCCCAAGCCAGAATCAGGCCGACCAGAATCAGCAGACGCTGTATCATTCCGTGGGTAAACACCGCCACCAGCCCAATGCAGAGCACGGTCATTACTGCGACCCAGCTGTCGAATGATGAGGCGGAGACGCTGTGAACCGCAATCGGTGCCAGATTCAGCCCGATAGCCATCACCACTGCGCCGGTGACCACCGGCGGCATCAGATTTTCAATCCAGCGTGTGCCGGACTTCATCACCACCAACCCTATCAGCGTATAGAGCAGGCCGCAGGCGATCACGCCGCCCAGCGCTACGCTGAGGTTAGGGTTCAGTCCCTGACCGCTGAAGCCGGTCACTGCAATCACCACGCCGACAAAGGCGGCACTTGATCCAAGATAGCTGGGCACCCGACCGCCGGTAATAAAGAAGAACAGCAGCGTACCCATACCCGAGACCAGAATGGCCAGATTGGGATCCAGTCCCATCAGCAGTGGCATCAGTACCGTTGCGCCAAACATCGCCACCGCATGCTGTAAACCCAGCACCAGCGTCTGTCCCAGAGGCAGTGTCTCATCCGGGGCGATAATACCGTTTTCTGTTTGTGCCGACTTCTTTTGCCATTGCGGAAACCATGATCGTGCCATCGTCTACTCCAGAGCGTTATGAATGCCAGTGGGTTTCAGGGAAGCGTTAACAGGCATCCTGCCGCTTCAGGGGATGGTATCCCCTGTCAAACCACGCCAGGCCGTGGGTGGCGTCATTGCGAACTAATCCCACGACTTCGCAGAACAGGGTGTCATGCGTGCCGACACTGACAATCTGAGTGATGCGACAGTCAAAGGAAGCGAGCGCGCCGCTCAATACCGGCGAGCCGGTCACGGCCGTTGACCACTCAGCGGCGATAAAACGGTCAGTCATTGGCGTTTTGCCGCCAAACAGACTGGAGAGCGTTTCGTGGCCCGCTGCCAGAGTATTGACACAGAGCTGCATGTTTTCGCGAAACACCGGATAAACCGAAGCAGAGCGGTTAAGGCAGACCAGCAGCGTGGGCGGCGAATCCGTGACGCTGCACACCGCAGAGGCGGTAAAGCCAGCGCGTCCAGCCGGGCCTTCAGTCGTGATGATGTTGACCGCCGCGCCCAGCCGCGACATCGCATTACGAAACTCAGTTTTCTCAACGGCTGGGGTAAGGGTATCCTGGCTCATGGTGTTCTCCGCAATAGGGTTTTATCCGGCGACGCGGTGCAGCGGCTGCACGTCATCAGTGTGATCCAGCCACTGCAGCAGCAGGGCATTAAAGTTTTCGGGGTCGGTGACACTCATGGCGTGGCCGCCCCAGGTCATCATCACGTCAGTGGCATTGGGCAGGGCCGCCACCAGCTCGGTTGAGCAACTGCATGGCACCAGCAGATCGTCCTGGCTGGCAATCACCAGCACCGGTTGCGGAACGGTAGCAGCCCGTGCGCTGAAGTCGGCGCTCATCAGGGCGTGCAGCCGCCGCATCAGATTTTCCATCCCCTGAAAATGCGCGACGTGATGGCTATCTTCCCGCTCCAGCCGCGTCTGATGCTGTGCCATCCACTCAGCAGGATAGAGAAACAGCGGCTGAGCGCGAACAAATGCCTCAACGCCGACGTTGAGCAGCAAATCCTGCCGCACCTGAAAGCAGCGGCGGGTATGGGGATGCAGCGTCAGCCAGCCATTGATCACCACAATGCGTTGTATCCGATCGGGATAATCCAGCGCCAGCTGCATCCCTATCAGACCGCCCAGCGCATGACCGATCAGGCTGAAGCGCAGGATACCCTGCTGCGCCAGGGCGGCGGCCAGCTCCGCTGCCATCATCGCCATGCTGTAGCCTTCCGGTAAGCTTTCAGCGCTGCGACCGGTGCCGCGCTGGTCATAGAGCACAACCCGATAGCGTGCCGTCAGCGCCGCCAGCTGCGGCTGCCAGAAATTCGCCACGCCGCCCAGACCAGATGAGAGCACCAGCGTCGGTGCATCGGGATTCTGTAGGCCCAGAATATCCAGCTGCATCAGACCTCCGCTTTACCGATGTGCGCCACACTGGCGATCTCAATCAGCGCATCAGGCTTGACCAGCCCGCACTGAATGCAGTAACGGGCGGGTTTATCACCGGGAAAATAGTCGGCATAGACCTGATTCACCGCGGCGTAATTTGACCAGTCGGTGATAAAGATCGAATTAAACGTCACATCGGCCATGCAACCACCGGCGGTCTCAATCACCTTTTTAATGGTTTCCAGCACATGGCGGGTCTGCGCTGCGGCATCACCCACATGTACCACGTTGTTGTCACCATCAAACGGCAGCGTACCCGAAACATAGACCACGCCATCCGCCAGCGTGCCAGGGACAAAGGGGGCAATGGGTGTGGTGGTGCCTGGCGGAACAAGGATACTTTTCGGCATAGCGACGTCCTTATAGTGGATTAGCGGTCATTCAGGCTTTCGCAGAAGGTATCAACATCAGATACCCAGCCAAAAAAGGTTTCGATATTGAACAGGGCTGCCTGCTGAGCAAAGGGCGGGCCGGCCTGATACGTGGCATCTTCCAGCACCACGCCGAAGTACTCCAGGAAGAAACCGTCGCGCAGCGTCGATTCCACACAGACGTTGGTGGCGATGCCGGTAAAAATCAGATGCCGAATCCCGCGACTGCGCAGCATGCTGTCGAGTGAAGTGTTATAAAAGCCGCTGTAGCGGGATTTTGGCAGCACAATGTCACCGGGTTGTGGCACCAGCTCATCGACCAACGCGTAATCCCAGCCGCCTTTCGACAGCAGCGAGCCCTGCAGTTCAGGCCGTTTGCGCATGGTTTTCAGCGCATTCGATTTGTGGAAGTTGGGGGAACCGGCATCGCCCGCTTCGACATAGTCACTGTCCCAGCCGTTCTGAAACCAGATGATCTGCACGCCTGCCGAACGGGCCGCTGTCACCGCCTGATGGATTTTCGCAATGACCGGCTTCGTTGCGGAGACGTCGAAGCCCGCCAGATCGAGGTAGCCGCCTTCAGTGGCATAGGCATTCTGCATATCCACAACAATCAGCGCCGTCTGGACTGGCGGAAAGGCGATCGGCTCTGGCCGCGCCGGCAGTTCAACCTGAGGAACATCCGGCGTGTGAGCACAATAAACAGTATGCATCATGCCACCTCCTGTTGTGTGTCGGGCAGCGTACTGCGACAGGCCATCAGCGGCTGAATGTGCTGCCCGAAGTTCTCGATACCTTCCAGGAAATCATCAAAAGTCAGCAGCACGCCGTGCGTGCCGTCAACCTGTGCCACCTCATCCAGCATCCGCGCCACGCTGGCATACGACCCCACCAGGGTGCCCATATTGATGTTGACTGCCGACGTCGGATCCGCCATCTGGCGCACATTGGTGTCGCTGCCCGATTTGGTATCCTGCTGACTCTGGGTGGTGAGCCACGAGAGCGCCTCTTCATCCGCACCGGCTTTGTAGTGCTCCCACTTTGCCCGTGCTTCTTCGTCCGTTTCGGCAGCAATGATCATAAACAGCACATAGGAGCCGACATCGCGACCCGCTTTTTCAGCAGCCTGCTTCATGCGAATCGAGGTCGAACTGAACGCAGAAGGCGTATTCACACCTTTGCCGAAGCAGAAGTTGTAATCGGCGTGCTGGGCGGAGAAGGCCATACCGGCATCGCTTTGTCCGGCGCAAATCACCTTCATCGGACGCTGCGGCTGCGGACTGACACGGCAGTCGTTCATGGTGAAGAACTCACCTTTAAAGTCAGATTTTCCGGTGCCCCACAGGTCGCGCAGCACGGTAACGTATTCGGTCAGGTAAGCGTAGCGACTGCCGAAGTACTCATCGCCAGGCCAGATTCCCATCTGTTCATATTCCGGTTTCTGCCAGCCAGTCACCAGGTTAACGCCGAAACGACCGCCTGAAATGGAATCAATAGTAGATGCCATGCGCGCTACAATCGCCGGGGGCAGCGTCAGGGTGGCGGCGGTGGCATAGATCTCAATACGCGACGTGACGGCGGCCAGGCCAGCCATCAGGGTGAACGACTCCAGGTTGTGATCCCAGAATTCTGTTTTTCCGCCGAAGCCGCGCAGTTTGATCATCGAAAGCGCAAAATCGAAATGGTAATACTCTGCTTTCAGCACAATCGCTTTGTTTAGTTCAAAGGTCGGCATGTACTGCGGTGCATTGGACGAAATCAGCCAGCCATTGTTACCAATCGGAATAAAGACGCCTATCTTCATGTGAAACCTCGTTGCGATGGGAAAAGGTGTTTCACGCGCTGCACTGCATCCTGCTACGTCCGTGGGGGCCGCGCTCAGTCACAATTTTGCAAACTATGTGCCACATTTTTTATTGTTATAAATAACAATGAGTTAAATTTATCCTGAAAGAGATAAGTGAAATGACGGATCCATTTCAGACCATTTGGTCAAAATTCACTGCACGTTTTTCATGCAGGCTGAGCAAAAAAGGTGCAGGGTGCGGATTGGGCAGCGATGAATCCCTTTGCTATGATGCGCTGACACCAGATGGATGAGGTAAATGTGTGAAAAGCGATGAAAAAAAGCCAACGCGTCGTTCGCGTGCGGTTGCAGCGAAGCGGGCCGCCATACTGGAAGCAGCATTAACCTTCTTCTCACAGTTTGGCATTCATGGCACCAGCCTTGATAAGGTGGCCGAGCTGGCCGATGTCTCTAAAACTAATCTTCTCTACTATTTTCCCTCTAAAGAAGTGCTCTATGTAGCTGTGCTCAAGCAGATTCTGGATGTCTGGCTGGCTCCGTTGCGCGCGCTGGCGCACGATCAGGATCCGCTGGTTGCGATTCGGCGCTACATTCGGCTGAAGCTGGAAGTGTCGCGCGATCATCCTCAGGCATCCCGTCTGTTCTGTCTTGAGATGCTGCAGGGCGCACCCTTGCTGAAAGGGGAGCTGGCGGGCGATCTCAAGCAGCTGGTGGATGACAAAGCGGCAATTATTGAACGCTGGATTGATGAAGGACGCCTGGCGGGCGTACAGCCACAGCATCTGATATTCATGCTGTGGGCCACCACGCAGCATTACGCCGATTTTGCCACTCAGGTCGAGGCCGTTACCGGCCAGACGCTCAGCGATCCGGCGTTTTTTGAACAGACCGTTGAGAACGTTCAGCGGATGATCATTGAAGGGATTCGCGTACGCTAATTCAGGACATATCCACGGTTCGGTAACGGAGTTAATCAATGGATTCTGTTTCGCAGTTCGTGCTGGGTGCCTCAGTCAGTGTTGCCGTGATGGGACGTCGTGTACCGGTCTGGCAGGCGGCGGCGGTGGGCGGTCTCTGTGGCACCTTGCCGGATCTCGATGTCTTTATTGACCATGGCGATGCAATACGCAACATGACCCTGCACCGCACTGAAAGTCATGCGTTGCTCTGGCTCACGCTGCTCTCACTACTGATTGCAGGGCTGGTGGCGGGTCTGTTTCGTCAACGGCTGAAATGGCAGGTAGGGTGGCTCGCGATCTGGCTGGCGCTGATTACGCATCCGCTGCTCGATTTAATGACGGTTTATGGCACCCAGCTTGGCTTGCCAATGACTAATTATCCTTATGCCATTGGCAGTATCTACATCATCGATCCACTTTATACTCTGCCGCTGCTGATGGGCCTGGGCGTAGCGCTCTGGCGTCGCGGGGAAAAAGGGCTGCGCGGAAATCGGCTCGGACTGACGTTGAGTACGCTTTATCTGGTGTGGAGCGTGGTGATTCAGGGAGTCGCAGGCTGGCAGATCAAGGCATCGTTGATGGAGCAGGGCATTGCCACCAATAAAGTGCTGATAACGCCCACTGCCTTTAATACGCTGGTATGGCGCAGCGTGATTATGACGCCGGATCGCTATGGCGAAGCCTACTGGTCGTTGTTGTCGCCCTCGCGACCGCTCCAGGTGGTGTGGCATCCACGTCATCCTGAACTGTTCGACGCCTTGCGGGGCGACGGGTATGCAGAACGTATCGCCTGGTTCAGCCACGGCTTCTATGCCCTGCGTGAGCAGGATGGGCAGACGACGATTGCCGACCTGCGCATGGGCGAAGGCGATAAATATACTTTCACCTTTGGTCTGGGTACGCCCCAACAGCCCGATCCCCGCCCGCAGCGCTTACCTTATAAACGCCCCTCTTTGTCAGTTATTTTCTCTGCGCTGGGTGAGCGCTTGTAAAAAAAGCCCGGTCAGGCGACCGGGCTGATTTCATGAAGTTACAGGTTAGCGGCTGCGACGATTACGCAGCATCCAGCCCACGCCCAGCAGCGCAAACCAGAGTGGCGTAACCATCAGGGCCTGGCGCGTATCGTCCTGCAGCGTCAGCAGTACCAGCACAAAGACGAAAAATGCCATGCAGACCCAGCACATGAATTTGCCCAGCGGCATCTTAAATGCCGATTCCGCATGACGCTGCGGATGCTTTTTACGGTAGGCCAGATAACTGCACAGAATGATGGTCCACACGAACATAAACAGAATGGCCGAGACGGTAGTCACCAGCGTAAAGACCTTCATCACATCCGGGATCAGGTAGATCAACGCTACACCAATCAGCAGGCAGAGGCAGGAGAAAAACAGGCCGGTGGTTGGCACCGCGCGGGCAGAGAGTCGGCCAAAGGCACGGCTTGCTACACCCTGCTGCGACAGGCCATAGAGCATACGGCTGGTGGAGAAGATGCCGCTGTTGGCTGAGGAGGCGGCCGAAGTCAGCACCACAAAATTGACGATACTCGCCGCAGCTGGCAGACCAATCAGGACGAACATCTCAACAAACGGACTGCGATCGGCCATCACCTCTGTCCAGGGCGTCACCGCCATAATGACCATCAGCGCCAGTACGTAAAACATAATCACCCGCAGCGGAATCGCATTAATCGCGCGCGGTAAAACTTTATGCGGATCGTGGGTTTCTGCTGCTGCCGTGCCTACCAGTTCAATACCGACAAAAGCAAACACTGCAATCTGGAACCCGGCAAAGAAGCCGCTGAGACCTTTCGGGAACAGGCCGCCGTGTTCCCAGATGTTGCTGAGCGCTGCCGAGCTGCCGCTCGGTGAGGGATAGTGAATCGAAACCAGCACAATCCCGGTCACAATCAACGCCACAATCGCGACGATTTTAATGATCGCGAACCAGAACTCCATCTCGCCAAACAGCTTGACGGTGGCGATGTTGAGTGCCAGAAAAACCATCACGCAGAGCAGGGCGCTCATCCAGATCGAGAAGCCCGGAAACCAGAGCTGGAAATAGGCGCTGATTGCCACCACGTCGGCGATGCCGGTTACCACCCAACAGAACCAGTAAGTCCAGCCAGTGAAGTAACCCGCCCATGGGCCAAGCAAATCAGCGGCAAAATCGCTGAACGATTTGTACTCGAGGTTGGAGAGCAGTAGCTCCCCCATGGCGCGCATCACAAAGAAGAGCATAAAACCGATGATCATATAGACGAAAATGATCGAGGGACCAGCCAGGCTGATGGTTTTGCCTGAGCCCATAAACAGGCCGGTCCCGATAGCGCCACCAATGGCAATCAGCTGGATGTGGCGATTATGCAGATTACGCTGTAGCTTATCGGGCGCTTCGTGAGTGCGTACGGTTTCTTTAGATTGATCAACCATAGAATTGTCTTTCCTGTCGTAATGTTGTGTCAGCTCTGCTGGCTGTTAGTCAAAGCGTCTGCCCAAGGGCAAGTGGGCATAAGATAGAGGAAGTCACCCCTAAGCCGGTAACAGTTTTTTACCTGATGTGACACCGGCCATGCCAAATTGCGGCAGCGGCAGGCCATCCTGATTAATTCTGCGTCAGTCTGAGTAATGATTCATCACGTTGTGTCAGGCAGACAGCGTAAAGGGGAATGTGCTTCTACACTTTTGTTGCTCATTATCATGCTGCAAGAGGGACTATGCGCACGCTTATCCTGTTTTTGCTATTGATCGCGCTGGGATGGGGGAGCTTACCCTGGCTTAAGCAGCATCTGCCGCCGCAGTTCAATCCCTTTAAGCCGCTCTCGGTCACCGATCCACCGGGCTGGATGACACAGATTAAAATGAAACGGCTGGCCAGCAGTCCCGACGAATGTCTGGCAGTGATGCGCCGCGCTCAACAGGCAGGCTGGGTCAGTTTCAGCGAACGTCCGGCCGTCGCGAGTAACTGTCCGCTCACTCATCCGTTGCGGATTCAGACATTTGGCCCGGTCAGCCTTAGCAGCAGCTTTTTGGCCAGTTGTCCTATGGCGGTCGCCAGCACCATGTATGCTCTGCGCAGTCGTGAACAGACCGCCAGGGATATGCACAGTCCACTGGTACGAATTACGCATGTCGGTAGTTACGCCTGCCGCAATATTTATCATCGCGCACAGGGGCGGCTCAGTGAACATGCCACCGCTGATGCCTGGGATGTGACTGGCTTCCAACTTGCTAATGGTGAGCGGCTTGAAGTCAATCGTCACTGGCAACAGCCGAAAGAAAAAGCGGCAATGCTTCATACCCTATGGCGTGGTGGCTGTGAAGTATTTGGTAATGCGCTAGGCCCGGACTATAACACCGCTCACGCCTCTCATTTTCATCTGGGTATGCGTGGCGCAGGCTACTGCCGATAACTCACCGGGCAGAATCAATACCGTGTTTGATTAAGAAACGTTCAGACGGGGGCAGCAAAACCAATCCAGTTATCATCGCTGAACCTGAGCCACACCTGAAATAGTCTGATAACAGATTAGGGAACTAATAACGAAGCTGATTTTAGTACCATTTATTGTAATAGTTCGACGCCAGCGGGATAAATCCTTTGTGCAAATTCTCAGCGTCATTTGCTCCCCTTATGCAGGGGCATAATGAAATTTTTTCATGATATCTCTGGAAGAATTAAGGGAAATTAATCCTATAAATAAAGAATGCATCTTTGTGGAAATAAACGCTTTCTAAGCCAATCTATTTTCAAATGGTTTAGTTGTGTGACTATCGGCAAAGTGATTTAACGGCCTAAAATAGAGTCAGTGTGGATCGCGCTGTCGCCATAAACAGTGATCTTAGCCATGCATTGCGGTCAGGCAGAAGAGATAAGTCAAGCTGACTTTCACGGATAGGCTTTAATGGGGTTAGGTTAGCCCCGCCGCCGCAGGATGCGAACCGATTAGCTAAGAGTATTCTCAGCCACGGGGTCAGCGGAATATTCCTAATAAGAACGTCTGTACGCTTACAGACCCGCCACTGGAACAGAGGCCGGTCTTTCGCCGTGAAGCACAGGGCGCGGGCTGTGAGCCAGTAGTCTGTCTCAAAGGTCGCCACAGGTGCTACGGCACTTTCTGACTTTGCCTGGACTTAAGGCCACAGTAACAGAGCCAACCTTATTGCCTGATGAAAAATAGGTCAGCTGATTGTGTCTGCCGCCGGGCTTGTAGAGTCGTAATTAACGCCTTGTTTAGTCATTATTTAATCAACATTAAGAATGGCTATTCAGTATTTTTAGCAGAATTTTCGGGCCTGCGATGAAATTGTATCTGTGGTCAGGGATTGAAATCCCATAAGAAAAATCTTATTCTTCAGGTGTGATTGAAATTGCCGTGGTCGGCCTCATATTGTAAAGGCAGGAACACTTTTTACTCCGCCACATCGGTGAAAGGTTAAATACGCTGTACATTGTGCCAGATTCATCCTCCAGCGATAAATTAATTTTCTTCTGCTAATTTATTCTATCCGATGAATCCCAATGATTAATACCGGAAGGGTGAGTGAAATTAACGCTGAGGCAATATGGGTACTGAAAATTATTTCGCCTGGCGAAGTGAGGCGAAAGAACAATTTCAGGCATTAACGGTTTCTTCAGAACTGAAGCCGTTATTGCAACAATTCACTGAATCATTAGGTTTCGATTATTTTGCCTTTTTGATTCAGCATCCGGTGCCTTTTACCCGACCGCGCATTCATTTACATAGCACTTATCCCCGGTCATGGGTGGAACGCTATGTGAAGCAGAATTATTACGCTGTCGACCCGGTGCTCACATTGTGTCAGCGACCGGGCAGAGGGATAGCGTGGACGCAGGAACTCTTTGCTGACGCCGGCAATCTGTGGCATGAGGCGAGAGAATATGGGCTGCAGAGCGGATTTTCATGCTCTGCAATGGCACCAAATCGCGTCATTGGTATATTATCTATATCGTCGCAACAGCCCATTTCTGTCCAGCTTTGCCATGCTGAGCTGGAGGTGAAACTACACCTTTTAGCGGAACTAAGCCTCTCTACGCTGGAACGCTTTAGCGATGATGCAATGATGGTACTAAAGAAAGAGTTTAGTCGGCGTGAGCTGGAAATTTTGAAATGGACAGCTGAAGGAAAAACGGCGGTCGAAATTTCACTTATTTTATCCATCTCTGAACATACCGTTAACTTTCACCAAAAAAACATGCAAAAGCGTTTCAATGTTTCCAATAAAACGCAGATTGCCTGCTATGCAGCGGCAATCGGACTGATTTGAACATAAAACAGCTGCTAAATTTAGCAGTTACTTTGTACAGGTCTGTTGTTTACCCTGCGCCGGGACTTTGCCAGGCTGGCGCAAAGAAATCACTGCAAACATGGGGATGTCAGAGGCGCATGATGAAAATAGTGCAAACGCAATTAAAGGATATGCCATCCTCTTTGCTTGCCGAACTCGGCAGCTACCGATATAGCGTCTTTGCGCGCGGCGAAGGGTGGTCAATTCCGCCACGCCTGAGCACGCCAGGACAGGAATATGATCGCTACGATCGTTCAGATGTCACCTGGCTTATTGCATGGAATGCACGCGAGGGCATCAGTGGCTGCGCGCGTCTGATGCCCTGGTTTGAACCTGAGCAGAGTGAAGGCATTGTGCTGCCTTTCAGCCATGAGAAAGTGTGGGAAATGTCGCGCTTCTCGGCACGGCTGGAGGTAGATGCTGAACTACCGCTGAATATTCTCTGGCACGCGGTGCAGCTGGCAGAATTGAACGGCATCGAGTACATCATCAGTTCGGCAACGCCGATGCTGGAGAAGATGTTTGAGCAGCATCAGGTGGTGTATGAGCCGCTGACACCGGGACTCATTCTGTCAGAAGATAATCTGTTTGCGATTCGTATTCCGGTGGTTCAGCCAGCTCTGGCAGAAAAGTATCGGGGAACACGGCGCTTTAATCCGGAAGAGGTCCTGCCCACGCTGGGTGTTTCGGTTAACTGGCAGGCGCACAGTTAGGATGTTTGCCCCCGCCGCTGGGGGCAAAAAGCTTACTGACGGTACGCCGTTTTAATCTGTTTAATGGTGTTGCTGAACACTTCCGCCTGGGGCTTGTCGCCCAGCGTCTGTACATAGCGTTCCATGTTGATAATCACTTTTCCTGCATCGGCCTGGCCCATACCTTTCAGGATCAGGGTGATCATCATCTTCAGACCCGCAATTTCATCCGATAATTTCCGGGCTTCCTGCGAAGTTGCAAAATCTTCATCGCTCATGAGTTTCTCCTTGGTGAATGACAACGTGTCGGCAATCTCTCCGAACAGCAGTGCGTGAGTATATCACAGGGGCTGTAAGTTGCTGATGCAGCCGGTCCGACTCGGTATAAACAGCTAATTTGTCCAGTGCAACTAATCAATCGCTGAAAGTAATCACAGCGATCGGCGGGTCAGGTTTCGCCAGAGTGTGCCGGCACAGCTTTTCATAATGCCAGTTCTTAATATACTGAAATAGTGAGAGTTTAATAATCATTTTGCGGCCCTGTCTGTTGTGAGAAAAGTCTGTTATTACTGGCTGGACGGGTCTGAAAGTAATCATGTGAAGCCTGTATTGTGTTGCTTTGTTGATGTGCTTTTGAGTCAAAAACGGTTATGATTATCGCTTGCAAGAGTGAAGTGCTCCCTCTTTTTTTAGCCTCTGGAGTTTCCCCGTTGATCAATGTGCTTCTTGTTGATGATCATGAACTTGTCCGTGCTGGTATCCGTCGCATTCTGGAGGATGTCAAAGGTCTGGCCGTGGTTGGAGAGGTCAACTGTGGCGAGGATGCGGCTAAGTGGTGCCGTGCCAATCAGGTTGATGTGATCCTCATGGACATGAATATGCCGGGGATCGGCGGACTGGAGGCGACGCGTAAAATTGTGCGTTATAATCCCGATATCAAAATCATCATGTTGACCATTCACACGGAAAATCCGCTGCCTGCTAAAGTGATGCAGGCGGGTGCAGCAGGCTACCTTAGCAAAGGTGCTGCGCCCCAGGAGGTGATCAACGCAATCCGCTCTGTGAATGCCGGACAGCGCTACATCGCATCAGATATCGCTCAGCAGATGGCCCTGAGCCAGATTGAGCCGCAAAAAGCGGAATCACCCTTTAGCTGTTTGTCGGAAAGGGAATTGCAGATTATGCTGATGATCACCCGTGGACAAAAGGTCACGGAAATTTCCGAGCAGTTAAATCTCAGTCCTAAAACCGTTAACAGCTACCGCTACCGGATGTTCAGCAAGCTGAATATCAGTGGCGACGTAGAGTTAACGCATCTGGCCATTCGACATGGCCTCTATAATGCGGAGCCGTTAATCAGTAGTGAATGACGTTTTTGATTCGAAAGCCTTTCTGAGTACGGTAACCAGTAAGCCCGGTGTTTACCGCATGTATGACGCCTCAGGCACCGTCATTTATGTGGGCAAAGCCAAAGACCTGAAGAAGCGCCTGACCAGCTACTTCCGTGCTCAGGTCGGCAGCCGCAAAACCGAAGCGCTGGTAAACAATATCCAGCATATCGATGTCACCGTAACCCATACCGAAACCGAAGCGCTGCTGCTTGAGCATAACTACATCAAGCTCTATCAGCCGCGCTACAACGTGCTGCTGCGCGATGATAAATCTTATCCCTACATCTTTCTTAGCAGCGATACCCATCCGCGACTGGCGATGCACCGTGGTGCAAAGCATGCCAAAGGCGAATACTTTGGTCCGTTCCCGAACGGCTATGCGGTGCGCGAAACCCTGGGGCTGCTGCAAAAAGTCTTTCCTATTCGCCAGTGCGAAAACAGCGTCTACCGCAATCGTTCCCGGCCCTGTCTGCAATATCAGATTGGCCGCTGTCTTGGCCCCTGTGTCGCTGGCCTGGTCAGTGAAGAGGAGTATGCACAGCAAACTGATTACGTTCGTCTGTTCCTGGCGGGGAAAGACGATCAGGTACTCAACCAGCTGGTCAAACGAATGGAAGAGGCGAGTACTGGCTTGCGCTTTGAAGAGGCGGCACGACTGCGCGATCAGATTCAGGCCGTGCGACGGATCACCGAAAAGCAGTTTGTCTCGAATCAGGGTGATGACCTTGATGTGATGGGAGTGGCTTATGAAGCAGGCATGGCCTGTCTTCACGTGCTGTTTATCCGTCAGGGCAAAGTGCTGGGCAGCCGCAGCTACTTCCCAAAAGTGCCGGTGGATACCGATCTGGCCGAGGTCGTTCAGACCTTTGTCGGGCAGTTCTACCTGCAGGGCAGCGAGGCACGTACTCTGCCAGGTGATATTTTGCTGGACTTTACCTTGCCGGATCGAGAACTGTTGGCGGAGTCGCTTAGTGAACTGGCGGGACGTCGGGTTAATATTCAGAGCAAGCCGCGTGGCGATCGCGCCCGCTATCTCAAACTGGCGCGCACCAATGCCGCGACTGCGTTAACCACGCGTCTGTCACAGCACTCCACTATTCATCAACGGCTGATGGCGCTGGCGGAGTTTCTTGAGCTTGACAAGATTAAACGCATGGAGTGTTTCGATATTAGCCACACTATGGGTGAGCAGACCATCGCCTCCTGCGTAGTGTTTGACCAGAATGGTCCGCTACGTGCCGATTATCGTCGCTATAACATCAGTGGCATTACACCGGGTGATGACTACGCTGCGATGAATCAGGTGTTGCGACGCCGGTATGGTAAAGCGATTGAAGAAGATAAAATTCCGGATGTGATTCTGATCGATGGCGGTAAGGGCCAGCTCTCTCAGGCGAAGCAGGTTTTCGCGGAGCTGGATGTACCTTGGGATAAAAACCAGCCTATTTTACTCGGAGTAGCTAAAGGCAGCGACCGTAAAGCCGGACTGGAGACGCTGTTCTTCGAAGCAGAAGGTGAGGGCGTTTCGCTGCCATCCGATGCGCCTGCGCTGCATGTTATCCAGCATATTCGTGATGACGCTCACAATCATGCCATTTCAGGCCACCGTAAAAAACGGGCCAAAGTGAAGAATACCAGCGCACTGGAAAGCATCGAAGGGGTGGGGCCAAAACGGCGTCAGCAACTGCTCAAGTACATGGGGGGCCTGCAACCGCTCATGAATGCGTCCGTTGAGGAACTCGCCAATGTCCCCGGTATCTCACATGCTCTGGCAGAAAAAATATACTACTCGTTGAAACACTAGCATTGAAACGGGGGGGGCAATGTAGGAACATAGACTAAATTCTACCTATATCCAGACAGTTACCGGCATATGCAATTAAACATCCCGACGTGTCTCACCCTGTTTCGAGTCGTGCTCATCCCGTTCTTTGTGCTGGCTTTCTATCTGCCGTTCACCTGGGCGCCACTTGCTACTGCATTGATTTTTGTTTTTGCTGCCATCACTGACTGGTTTGATGGTTTTCTGGCGCGCCGCTGGAAGCAGACAACGCGCTTTGGTGCGTTTCTCGATCCGGTAGCGGATAAAGTGATGGTGGCGATTGCGCTGGTGCTGGTGGCAGAATATTTCCATGCCTGGTGGATTACGCTGCCCGCAGCTACCATGATTGCGCGCGAGATTATTATCTCTGCCCTGCGTGAATGGATGGCGGAGATTGGCAAACGCAGCAGCGTGTCGGTTTCCTGGATTGGTAAGGTGAAAACCACCGCCCAGATGTTCTCACTGTTCGTCTTGCTGTGGCGACCTGATGCGACCGTTGTGGGGATTGGCGTGGTGGCGTTATACATTGCTGCAGTACTGACATTCTGGTCTATGTTCCAGTATTTAAGTGCCGCGCGCGGTGATCTGCTCGAACCGTGATCGATACGATTCAAAAAGCAGCAAACGGACAGCCTGTGAGGATAATTTTATTGACTCATTGCGTCAGGTCAGTAGAATGCATCGCATCGAACGGCAGCTTGTCTGTCAGAAGGTAAGTAAAATCAGCAGGTTCGACGAAATTGCTGAAAATTGCGGGAATAGCTCAGTTGGTAGAGCACGACCTTGCCAAGGTCGGGGTCGCGAGTTCGAGTCTCGTTTCCCGCTCCAGATTCGCCGGTCAGGCTAGCCTGGCGGCATATCAATTTAAGGCGTGTTGGCAGAGTGGCTATGCAGCGGATTGCAAATCCGTGTACCTCGGTTCGACTCCGGGACGCGCCTCCAGTTACACCCTGCCCGGGTGGTGAAATCGGTAGACACAAGGGATTTAAAATCCCTCGGCTGTAAGGCTGTGCGGGTTCAAGTCCCGCCCCGGGCACCATATCGAATTACCAATAAAATCAATGATAAGCAGTGTCGTATGACCGCCCTTCAGAGGCGGTTTTTTTGTGCCCGCTATTCCACAATAATTGTTGCCTTATTATCACGATAATCTTGCCTCAGTTAACTGACTGCACAGCAGTCATGACTCGTCATCTCATTGTTTACTGGCGCTGTCGGTTAATGCCTTGATGTAATGGGGGAGGTAGGCTCTGAGCCGCTCTATTGCTGAGGAGCATTAGAAGAACGTTCACACATACAACGTTGCACTGGTTACGGATGTGAGCCGCTTTAAATAACTGCGGATTACGAGGTGTCCAGGTATCTGGACACCTCGCTACAGGCGACGCAGATCGGTCTGCTATTCAGGATGGCTTAACCGTGACAGGTCCAAAACCTACTTAACTCATTCCAGAATGCCGAATCAATGTAAGACTGGAAGCGTTTCAGCAAAAGCAGTCCACACCGTTTGCATGCGGGACGACGTAATTTCAGATGATGTCTGCTCTGGTAAGTGAGATGTTGAAGGTTTTACGGCGTGTAAAAGCGACCAGCCCAGATATGGCTGGTCACAGGTTTTACGTTTTTATACTGTCAAAAAACGAGGAGTATGAATAATTGAGCTACATGTCGATTAATTCTCAGCCGATGTCTTTAAGGATACCCATAAAGAAATCTTCTGATTCTGCGGGCGTATGAGAAGCGCCATAAATCGCACCACCTATTCCGCCAATAACCAGACCAGCCACGACACTGAGGAGCTGTGACAGACCAAAGGTTAACATCCCCGCAATCCCTCCAGCCCATTTGCCAAAAGAAAATGAAAGTGTTGTTGCGCCAATTACTGCACCATTTAAAATGGCTTCACCCGTTGCTTCAACTTCTGCAGCGGTTGCGACACCGCCTGCAACGATGCTTATTTCATGATGACTTAGATGCCGCATAAGGTCTTTTCTCTGATTTAAAAATAAAAAAGAGTGCCACCATGGATAGAGTCCTTGCATAGGCACTCTCCTGTTGGCTTAAAGCATCACCCAGCGAATTCCATAATTTTGTTGAAGAAGGTTTCAACCTGTTCTGATGTATGGGTCGCGCCATAAAGTGCGCCACCGACTCCGCCGATAGCAAGACCCGCTACGACACCGACGAGTTGCGACAGGCCGAAAGTCAACATACCTGAAATCCCTCCAGCCCATTTACCACCGATAAACGCGTAGGTCGTCGCACCAATAACCGCGCCTTCGAAGCTCTCCTGCCAGCCAGCACCAGAAACCATCTCGATTTGATTCTTACGAAGTTCTTTCATAGTAATTTCCTTTTTGATAGAAGATATTATATACCGGCTATGACATAACGTAGATAATCATAAGGGCTGGCAGGAAATTATATAAATAGTAATATGTCCAAATATTCCCTATTTATCTATACAATCCTGTGGAACCTCACAAATAATGTAGGACCAGGTACTGATCTCCTTCCGTAGATTTAAGTGACCTGTAGTTTTGTTATTTTTGGCATTCGTTTTTTTAACTTTTTTTTAAAAATTTTATAAATAACGTATGATTATTTTTCTGAGAGTTTTGATTAGCAACCAGATCACAATATTGTTTGGTAAATACCCGCTGCTTGCACTTGCCCGATGAGAGAGTAGCCCTATCCTTGTGCACACCGCGCTGCTTTTCCAGACACGCCTTTCGGGCAGAGTATGAAGGTGTGACTGCAACTCTTAGTGGGGTGACGATGGGGTTCACTCCTGGTACGCGTTCCATCCGCTACATTCCTGTTAACGCCTTTCCCATCCCTGCTATTGCTTAGCCAGCACCAATATTACATCTGACTCCACTCATTTTAGCGACCTGTCTCGAATTATATAACCTGTTGAAAAGGGGTGTTTTATCGTGTTGTGGTGCCTGCTACTTGCCGTCACAGAAATGTTAATTCCTAAGATTACCTCTTTCAGCCCCGACTTAGCTGAATCGGCTTTACCCCGTATTATCAGTGATGCGCCAGCTTAATGTGCGCGGTGTTATCACCGTATTGATGAGTGCCGACCTGAGGTGGCTCTCACTACGTTCATCTGGCAGGCTGCGTGAGTTAGTGGAGGAGATGACAGCAGAATTACCGTTTACTCAGGGGCATCAGCGGTACGCTTTTATGCAGAGTCAGCGCGGTGCACTGGCGAAAAACAGGGCTTAAGCACTTGGTTGCTGGCGGCGGGTATGGCATTGAACACTGAACTGACAGTGGGGGGACGATCTTAACTGCACTTATCAGGTGATGATTCATTATCTGAAAAGACCCGTTCCGCTGAGCGTATTCAGGCACTCTTTTGTGAAAGTGATCTGCTGGCATTTGGTGCAATGCCGGCGATCAGGGACGTTGGTCAGGTTATCCATCTGGCGGTGGCTGGGTTTGGAGACGGTGAGGAAGCCCGCAGATCAACCTGGCAGCTTACCTGCTGGTCAACTGACCTCAGGCAGATTGTTGGCAGCGCGGAGGATTGCTGGCCGGGGTCGCAGGAAAAAAACCGCAGTGTATTGAAAATCACCACAAAATCGCCCGGACAGGGTTAAGCCATCGACCCGTATGGCAAATTGTCGGCGATTATTTGAGACGCCTCGCAACTCGTGCATGCTGACAATGCGTTCCAGGCCGGAGCGCGCTAAGGTAGCTCTTTATTTAAAAGGAGTTGTTATGAATGGCATTATGAAGTTCGTCCGCGGCTGGCTGGTGTTCTCTGTACTGTGGGGCGTGTTCATGTGGTTTATGTCATGGCAGCAGCAGGGCAAAGAGCCTGGTCTGGCGATTCTGACCAGTCTCTATGCCGGTTTACTCTATCAGGCGTTGATCACCATGGTTGGCCGCTATCGGGCACGGCGGCAACAGGTTGAGTGAGTTCTGCTGCCGGAGAGGCAGCAGAACGGACTCTCTTAGCCGAAATTACCGGTGAGGCGCTGATGGAAGTCAGTACTGCGTGGATCCAGCCCCTCAATGGTGACTTCTGCTCCATAACGCTGATAGCGATACTCAATCCCATCAAGCGCTGCGACGCTGGACGCATCCCAAATCTGCGCGTACGTTAAATCGATAGTGACCTGTTTGGGATCATGGGCGTAATTGAAGTGTTCGAACAGGTCGTTGCTGCTGGCAAAAAACAGTGGGCCGCGCACCACATAGCGTACCGACCCGCCATCTTCGCTCAACTGGCGTTCCGCATGAATAACGTGCGCAATTCGGCGGGCAAACAGCAGCATCGCCAGGATCACGCCAGCCAGGACGCCCAGAGCCAGATTGCCTGTCCACACAGTCACCGCCACCGTCAGCACCATAATCAACGTTTCCGACCACGGCATTCGTTTCAGGGTGGCGGGCTGCAGGCTATGCCAGTTAACAGTTTTCACTGCGACCACCATCATGATCCCGGCCAGTACCACCATAGGGATTTGCGCCATAATCCGGCTCAGCCCGGTCACCAGTAACAGCAGCACCAGACCGGCGGCCAGAGTAGAGACCCGACTGCGTGCCCGGCCCAGCTCAACATTGACGATGGTCTGACCTATCATCGCACACCCGGCGATACCGCCATAAAACCCTGCCAGAATATTCGCCACACCCAGGCCCCAGGATTCACGACGCTTACTCGAAGGGGTATCAGTCAGGTCGTCGACCAGTTTGGCGGTCAGCAAGGACTCCATCAGCCCGACAAAGGCGATGCTGAGTGCCGTGGGCCAGATAATCTGCAGGGTTTGCAGGTTAAGGGGCACCAGCAGGCTGTTAAAACCGGGCAGACCGGGACTCATTGGCCCTTCATCGCCGACGTTCGGCATGCGATAGCCCATCAGCAGTGCGACTGCCGTTACCACCACAATGGCCACCAGGGGAGAAGGAACAGTTTTTATCAGACGCGGTAACAGCAGCACAATAGCCAGGGTGACGGCAAAAAAGAGCCACACCAGTGATGACTGTCCCCAGACGTGCGGCACCTGAGCAAAGAAAATCAGCACCCCGAGCGCATTCACAAATCCCAGCATCACTGAGCGGGGGATATAGCGCATCATGCGCGCCAGACCGGCCACACCAAACAGAATCTGAATCACGCCGCCCATGACAACTGCGGGCAGAATATATTCAACGCCGTGTAGATGGACCATCGGCCCGATAACCAGCGCCACTGAACCCGCTGCAGCCGTGACCATTGCCGGACGACCGCCCAGTATCGACAGGGTCAGGCAAAGCACCACCGAGGCGACCAGGCTGACTTTCGGGTCTACACCGGCAATCACGGAAAAGGAGATCACTTCAGGGATCAGTGCCAGCGCGGTAATCACTCCGGCCAGGCATTCACGGGTTAGCAGCGCAGGCGAACGCAGAACGCGCCCCATGCTGATATCGCACGCCGCAACGTCGGTTGTGGCAACATCATTGGTTTGATTCATAGAGGATTGCAGGCTCTTTAGTTATTTTGCTCCCGCGCGAGGGGCGGGAAGATCAGGATAAACAGTGAGGGACAGATAGTAACGGGCGATAGGCGAAGATGCCAGAAAAAGGCGGATGACTCCTTCCGTGGAGTCGCGATTACAGTGAGAAATCGTCCGGGGTTTTATGGACCACCAGTTCAAGCAGCTGTCGGTAGATATCCAATAACTCCCTGTCGCTTTCCAGTTCCAGCCGATGAATAAGCTTTGATATAATAGCTTTATTGTTTACTGGCATGCCGGATTGCAAAATTTCTGCAACGAGGATGCCCATCATCTCCATCTCGCTGGCTGGCTTATTGGCAGCAGAATTAAAATAATCAGCAATTTCCTGATGAGTCCGGGGAAGAATATGTTGCATGTGTAAGCCCTTCAGAACAGCCCGATTCCAGTTCGGATGTCAGGACAAAAGCGATCAAAAAAAACCTCGCATGGACAGATGCGATGGTACCAATGTCACAAATTGAGCAGATAAAAAATAACCTCTGGAGGTGGAAATCCACTGACACCTTCAGAGGCGACGCAAGAGCATCATTCATTGCAGAGTCGCATGACAACGCATGGCAGTAAACTTATACAATGAAGGCCAATCTGTACAATCGGATCCTTTGATAAAAAGTGCTATTAATACCTTATCAACCATTTATAAGAATTATTCCGAGCCAAAATCTGTACAGATAACCTGTACAAACGGCGGGATTGACGGGGGAGCAGAGCAGGACAGGGACGCAGTGACCAGCGTCCCGCAAAAAGATTAACTGAACAGCGCCAGTTTTGACGTGAGCTTACGCAGAGCTTTTTTATCGCCGACGACCGCGATTCCCAGCAGACGCCATTGCTGACGCGGTTGTTGCCGCAGGACGGCGCTCAGCGCCTGATAATCGGTGGTGGTCTGACCCTCTTCCGGAAACAGTACCAGATCATACTCAGCCTGTTCGCACTGTTCCCGCAATGCATTGAGCTGTTCGCTGGTCGCTGCCAGCACCGGAATCCCGGTAGCGATCAAACCGGGTGAAGGTCGCATCTCAGCATCCTGCAGGGTGTCGCCAACCAGCGCCGGATGTCGCTGTCCCAGGGTTAATGCTATCACGGCGGCAGCATTGGTGGCTTTGCCTGGCGGCAGAGCGGCATTCAGTATCATCACACATCGTGGGTCTTGCATTGCGCTTCTCCTGACTAAAAAACGCATTGTGGCAAGTGGCTTAACCCAGGTCTGGAAGATTTGTGCAGGCGTGCTGATAGCGGGCCGGGGAAAGCTGGCACGCGCGTTTAAACCAGCGGCCAAGGTGACTCTGATCGGCGAAACCCAGCGCGGCTGCCACATCGGCGACGGGCTGCCCTTGCGCCAGCTGACGACGCGCCAGGCTAAGCCGCCATTGCACCAGCCAGGCGTGGGGCGGCAAACCCCAGTGAGTCTGGAACAGTCGCGATAACCGGAAGCGATCTACCTGCAGATGCTGCGCCATCTGCACCAGGCCGGGATTATCCATATAATGGGCAATCAGCCAGTCACGTGCCTGCAGCGCCAGCCGGGCATCTTTATCCAGTAACTGAGCAGGCAGTGACCACTGCCGGTAGGGGGTGAGCTGACCAAACATCCGGTCCAGCGCCGCCTCTTTAATGATGGCGGGATGGTTGTGCCACAGCGCATCAAACGCATGCCAGACAGCATAAGCCAGCGGGCGGTCATCGCGCAGCGTGGCAGCAAAGTGTAGCTCACGCGATAAGGAGCCATCAGCCTGATTAGGTGCGAGGTATCGGGCAATCTGCTGCGGTGAAAGATAGAGCATCCGGTAAGTGAAACCGCTGTCGTTGATGGCATCACCATCATGCAGCTCCTCCGGCTCCAGCATAAAGACCGTACCGGGACGACTCTGATGCTGTTTGCGCCGTGAATGAAATTGCTGTACACCTTTCTCGGTTACACCAATCAGATAACTGTCGTGCCAGTGAGGATCATAGGCGTGGCCGGTAAAATGGGCGCGCAGTACCTCAATACCGCTGACGGCGTCACAGCGTAAATCGACCCAGTTTGTTGATGCCTGTTTCATGTTATCCGGCTCCCGGTTTAGGCCCCTGGACATTCTGCCGCGATCCACTAATTTTTAACAGACCGGACGCTTTTCATTCGCCTTTCGCTTTGCGTATAATAACGCCTCCATTCAATTAGATATCTTACTATTAGGCTGCTAACATTTGTCTCAGCATACGCGTACCTTTACCCACTTACTGCATCTGACCGCACATGCCTGGCGTCTGGCGGTGGATCGTCATCTTAAAGATAGCGGCTTAAGCATGAGCAGCTGGATGGCCATCGGGCTGATTGCCAGTGAACCGCAACGCATGACCCAAACCGAACTGGCGCAGCTACTGGGGCTGGAAGATGCCAGCATGGTGCCGCTGGTGGATCGGCTGGTAAAACAGTCACTGCTGACGCGGGTCCAGCCGCCAGAAGATCGACGTAAACGTCACCTGGTGCTGACTGACAAGGGCAACGAAGCGTTTGCCAAAGTGAAAACTGAGGCTGACGCACTCCGCACTGAAATGCTGGCCGATATTGATCCCCAGGATCTGGCCGTGACCGAGCGCGTATTGCAACAACTGCTGAGCCGCATGGGAAGTATGTAGCAGTGGCAAAGCGAAATCCCTACGCTGCACGCGAGTGGTTGCCGCACGAAAAACCGATGCTGCCGGGCTCGCCCTCGACTCCGCTGCATCCGATGCCAAAACGGCTGGCGTTTGGCTTGATAGGTTTACTTATCTCGCTGACCGGTGCGCTGAGTAACGCGCTGGTCACGGCGAATCTGGTTAATCTGCAGGGCACCTTTGGTGCCTGGTCGAATGAAATTGCCTGGCTGCCAGCGGTCTACGTGATGGGCAACATCTCTATTAACCTGCTGTTGGTGAAGTTCCGTCAGCAGTTTGGCCTGCGCGTTTTTACCGAGGCGTTTCTGGTGCTTTATGTGCTGGTGGCGTTCTTCCATCTGTTCGCCAACGACCTTAGCTCGGCGATCATAGTGCGTACCGCTCATGGCATGGTGGCTGCGGCGCTCAGCTCTTTGGGCATCTACTATCAGGTACAGGCCTGGCCAGCAAAACATCGTCTGAAAGCGCTGGTGATTGGCCTGACGGTCTCGCAGTTGGCTATCCCGCTGGCCCGCTTATTTTCTTCTGAATTGCTGCAGCTTAATGAGTGGCGCGGTCTTTATTTGTTTGAACTCGGTCTGGCGCTGATTGCGCTCGGCGGCGTGCTGCTGGTGAAACTGCCACCGGGCGATCGTATCAAAACCTTTGAAAAGATGGATTTCGTCACCTTTATCCTGCTGGCACCTGGTATGGCGCTACTGTGTGGCGTATTAACGCTGGGACGTATTGAGTGGTGGTTCACCACACCGTGGCTCGGTATCTGTAGTGCGATCGCCCTGACGTTGATTGTCGCTGCGATTGTCATTGAACATAACCGGCGCAATCCGCTGATCAACACCCGCTGGCTCAGCAGCGGCATGATGGTGCGGCTTGGCATTGTGATGATTATGATCCGTATTGTACTGGCGGAACAGAACACCGGGGCGGTCGGCTTTTTGCAGCTAATCGGCTTGCAGAACGATCAGATGCGCGGTCTGGCACTGGCGATCATTGCCGGGGTTATCGTCGGCATCGCCGCCAGTGCGATGACCATTAAGCCCAATCATCTCAGCTGGCCGATTGTCACCTCGCTGATCGTGATGATTATTGCCTCGCTGATGGATGCGCAATCCAGCCCGCTGACCCGCGCCAGTGAGATGTATTTCAGCCAGTTTCTGCTGGGCTTCAGCAGCGCATTTTTCATGGCACCCGCAATGCTGATGGGCATTGGCAGCGTGGTCACTCAGCCGAAAAATCTGGTGAGTTTTGTAGTGCTGTTTGGCATGAGTCAGAACCTTGGTGGGTTGATTGGCTCCGCCATTCTTGGCACGTTTCAGGTCTGGCGGGAAAAATATCACTCCAGCCTGCTGGGCGATCAGCTTTCCCTGCTCGACCCCAACGTCACCGAACGGCTCAGCCAGTATAATGCGCTGTTTAATTCGCTGGTGGGTGACGATGTTCTGCGCGGTGCGCAGAGCACCAGCCAGTTACAGACGGTCGCCACGCTGCAGGCAAACGTGCTCGCCTATAACGACACCTACCTGCTAACCGCCGCGCTGGCACTGGTCACCCTGATGTGGGTGATCTGGCGTTTAACCCGGCGTCGTTATCTTGACTGGCGTCAGGCGCAATTCAACCTGCGTGAGCAGCAACAGCTGGCCGCATTACAGGAAGCAACGGAGAAACAATGAGTCAGCAGGATGAGCTTCAGGCGGTGGAGCGTGAACGCGCGAATCGTCGCCGTATTCTTTCTATCGCCGCAGGCAGCGGCATTGTCGTCATTGGAGTACTGGTTATCCTCTATGCCTGGCAACTCTGGCCCTTCACCAGCGCAATACAAAGCACCGAGAATGCGTATGTGCGCGGCCAGGTGACCTTCATCAGTCCGCAGGTCAATGGCTATCTCACCTCGGTAGAAGTGATTGATCTGCAGCCAGTGAAAAAAGGGCAGTTGCTAATGACAATTGACGACCGTATCTATCGCCAGCGGGTGCATCAGGCGCAGGCGCAGCTGACGATGAAGCAGGCGGCACTGAATAATAACCTGCAGCAGCGGCGCAGCGCAGAAGCGACCATTCAAAGCAATAAAGCGGCGCTGGAGAATGCCAAAGCACAGGCGCTGAAAAGCGGTTTCGATCTTAAGCGCGTTGACAACCTTACGGCGGATGGATCGCTGTCGGTGCGCGAACGTGATGCCGCCCGAGCCGCAAACGCGCAGGCACAGGCACAGGTGCGTCAGGCTGCGGCGCAGATCGCGGTAGCCCAGCAGAATCTGCAAACCGTCATCGTTAACCGCGACGCGCTGGAGGGCGATGTCGACAGCGCTCGCGCCGCGCTGGAACTGGCGGAGATCGATCTGGCGAATACCCGAATTACCGCGCCCGACGATGGCCAGCTCGGTCAGCTATCGGTACGCACCGGCGCCTATGTCACGGCCGGTACGCGCCTGACCTCAGTCGTGCCTAATCGCAAATGGATCATCGCGAACCTGAAAGAGACCCAACTGGCAAATATTCGTCCTGGCCTGCCGGTAACGATTCGGGTCGATGCGCTGGATGGCAAACGCTTTAATGGTCAGGTTGAGTTTATCTCTCCGGCCGCAGGCTCGGAGTTCAGTGCGATTTCGCCCGACAACGCCACCGGTAACTTCGTTAAAATCGCGCAGCGCATTCCGGTTCGCATCCGCATCAACGATCAGGATATGCGCCAGCTGCGCCCCGGTATGTCGGTTGAAGTCAACATTGACACCGCCGCCCAGCCCGCCGGTGAGGGCGCACGATGAAGGTTCGTTTACTGATCGGCGTTGTGGCACTGCTGCTTACAGGCTGTGCCACCCAGGTTGAAAAGGCACCGGCCTCTCTGCCGATCCCCGACGCCTGGCGCCATAGTGTCGGGCCATCTACCGCGCCGGAGGCGGAGTGGTGGCACGCTTTTCATGATGAGTCTCTCAACCGGCTGGTGACGCAGGCGCTGCGCAATAATCCCGATATTCTTACGGCGCGATCCAGAGTGGATCAGTATCGTGCCCAGTTGCGTGCAACGCAGGGCGATAATTTTCCAACCCTGAGTGCTGGGGTGGCTGCTACCCGTCAGCGCACGCTCTCGTCAGTCACGGGCCAGCCGTATGAAAGCGATGTTTTTCAGGGCTTATTACAGGCGAACTACGAGGTCGATCTTTGGGGGGCGCGCAGCAGCAGCATCACAGCGGCGCAGGCGACCTTAGCTGCGCAGCAGGCCGCCGCGTCTGCCGCAGAATTGACCATCGCCAGTTCGGTAGCGACGGGTTATTTCAACCTGTGTGCACTGGATGAGCAACTGCGGGTCACGGAGGCGACGCTGGCGACGCGTAACAATTCGCTGAAGCTGGCACAGCGTCAGTTTGAAACCGGGTACACCTCCAGGCTGGAATGGATGCAGGCTGCCTCCGAATATCAGTCGGCCAGGGCGCAGATGCCGCAGTTGCAGCATCAGATCACCCAACAGGAGAACGCGCTGAGCATTCTGATGGGCATGAACCCGCGCACCATTGCCCGTCGGCAACAGTTCGACCAAATCTTACCGCAGCAGATGCCCGCGCTGCTGCCATCAGAACTGCTTAATCGCCGCCCGGATATCGTGCAGGCGCAGCGCCAGTTACTGGCTGCAGATGCCAGCCTGGCCTCATCGCGGGCTAAGCTACTGCCCGGCCTTAACCTGACCGCCACCGGTACTCTGCAGAGTTCGGTGCTGCACCAGTTAGCGGACGACCCGTTTCGGCTGTGGAGCGTGGGCGGCAGCATTCTGGCGCCTCTGCTGAACCGTGAAGCGCTGACGGCGCAGGTGGATGTCTCAATGGCGACACGGAATCAGGCACTTTATGGCTATGAAAAAGTGGTCCGCAACGCCTTCTCGGAAGTCAACGATGCGATAGACGCCATCAGGCAGCGTGAGGCACAACTGCAGGAACTGCAAAAACAGGAAGCCTATGTGACGGAGGCGCTGCGCATTGCTCGCAATCGCTATCAGAACGGCTACGCTTCCTATCTGGATGAACTGGATGCCCAGCGAACCCTGTTTTCCACCCAGCTAAATCGGGTGACCGTCAAAAATAACCTGCTGCTGGCGCAGATCGATCTCTACCGTGCGCTCGGCGGAGGCTGGACTCCGGCATCAACACCGTGATTTCAGAGGTCGATCCAGCCGCAACCAGAGTTTCTGCGCTCGGTAGAGACCTCTGAGCTGTCGCGGCGACTGCGCACTTTACCCGCTGCAATCCCCTAAATAACGCTTAAAAACCCATTCATACTTCTGCTTACCTGTCTTTACATTCGATGGTATCATGCGCGGGTTTTAAGCCAGTCAGACGGAAAAACGTGCTAAAAGTTCAGCGTGCCCGAGGCGAGAAACCCGTTTAACTTACTGATATTAAGCAAAAAAAGAAGGGATTCAGCATGAATAAAAAAACAATTTTTACGCTGGCAGTGATTGCTGCGTTATTGACCGGTTGTGCACGCACTGCGCCGATTCACAACGTGAATCAAACGCTCACTCAGCGTTACAGCGACAACCAGATGAAAACGGCGATCATTGAAGCAGGGATTGGCCGTAAATGGGTAATGACGCCCGTTTCACCGGGCGTTATCAATGGCCGCCTGGCCCAGCGTGATTTCGTCGCGACCATCCGCATTTCTTATACCAGCCAGAACTACCGCATTGATTATGTCAGCAGTGAAAACCTGAAAGCAGGGCAGGGCCAGATCCACAATAACTATAACCGCTGGATTACCAATCTTGATCAGGATATTCAGTTACGACTCTCAGCCCTGGCCGCTCAGTAATGCGTGCGCTGCCGCAATGATTTGCCGACAGGCGATCTGAGCATAAAGATCTCCGGCAACCGGCCGACAAATCAGATGAGCTGCTATTGCTGAACCACCCCATAAACCACTACCGTGAAGGCCCGATGCGGTAGAGGCAGAGGCTTTCAGGAATGCACTTTTTTTGCAGGGGCAGGGGTGACGATCCGAAGAACGCCGACTCCACATGTATGACGAAAAGAGTGTTGAGATGAGACTCGCTTACTCACTGGTCGACTGGCAGGCTCTGGCTCCGGGATTACACGGGCGCGAGGCCTGGCAGGACTGGGCGCAACAGGGCACCGTTATCGACCCCCAAGAGCCGATGGCGAAGCCGCAATTCTTACCGATGATGACGGCGCGTCGTCTGAGCGGCGGCAGTCGTGCGGCGGTTGAGTGTGGTCTGGCGCTGCTGGCGTGTCAGCAGGTTGACGCAATCGTGTTTACCAGTCGTCACGGTGAACTTGAGCGTAATCTGCGTATCCTCACCATGCTGGCAGATCAGCAGGCGATGTCACCCACGGATTTTGCCATGTCAGTTCACAATTCGGCGGTCGGCAGCCTGACCATTGCGGCAAAAGCGCCGTTGGTCTCCACCTCAATAGCCGCCGGCATTGACTCTTTCCAGCAGGGGTTGATTGAAGTCAGCGCCCTGCATCAGGCGGGTTATGAGCAGGTGCTGCTGGTCGATTTTGATGGCATCGTGCCTGACTATTATCTGCCGTGGCTGTCGGAACAGCGCATTAATTTCCCCTATGCGGTGGCGCTGCTGCTGCGTGCGGGCGACCAGCTGCACTGCACTGGCCGCGCGGCTGCAAAGGAGAGGACACCGTCACCATTACCACAGAGCCTGCGTTTTCTGCAGCAGTGGCTGGCAGCATCGCCCACCTTTAGCCTGCCAGGCGAACGTCTGACATGGCACTGGGAAAGAAACTATGGCTGATTGTTCACAACCGGCGCAGTGCGCGAGCAGCCGTGTTAATTATTGCTGGCGGCTGGTGATGACGGCAGTGAGTTTTGCCCTGTTTGGCCTCGGCGGGCTGCTGCTGTCACTGATTGGCTTCAACCTGCTGCTGGTACAGCGCGATTCGCTGCGCCGCCGCTTGCTGGCCCGACGTGCGATCGCCTTCAGCTTCCGCTGCTTTCTGCGTTTCTGCAGGATGACCGGGGTCTACGACTTTCGTATTGAAGGGGCAGCGCTGCTGCAACAGGATCGCGGGTGCCTGATTGTCGCCAATCATCCCTCATTGATTGACTACGTGATGATCGCCTCGGTGCTGCCAGAGATGGATTGCCTGGTTAAAGCCGATCTGCAAAAGAACCTCTTTATGCGTGGGGTGATCCGCGCTGCCGACTATCTGATCAACAGTGAAGCGGAGACGCTGCTGCCGGATAGTCAGCAGCGACTGGCGCGCGGCGACAATATTCTGATTTTTCCGGAAGGCACCCGCACCCGCTACGGACAGCCGCTGACCCTTCAGCGCGGGGCTGCCAATATCGCGGTACGCGCCGGATGCGATCTGCGTGTGGTTCACATCACCTGCAGCCAGCGTATGCTTGATAAACAGAGCCGCTGGTATCAGATTCCGCCGGTGAAACCGCTGTTTACCGTGCGAGTACAGACGCGAATCGACAGTCAGTCGTTTTGTGAAAGCAATCCCGATGCGCAGCCGCTGGCCGCGCGTCGCCTGACCCGCCATTTACAGCAGGCGCTGGTCCCCCAGAACAGGTAAGACGAAAACCGGTATGGATTCATTAATTAACGATATCAAACAGATGATTATCGACACGCTGAACCTCGAAGAGCTCAGTTCCGATGATATAGAGACTGACGCTGCGCTATTTGGCGACGGATTGGGGCTGGACTCCATTGATGCCCTGGAACTTGGCCTCGCAGTGAAAAATCGTTACGGCGTGGCGTTGTCCGCTGAGAGTGAAACTCTGCGTGCCCACTTTTTCTCTGTCGCGACGCTGGCAGCGTTCGTCAACCAACAGCGCGCCTGAAAGCGGAGACAATCTTATGATGAACAAAGAAGAGATTTATCAGGAAGTGGCTTCGCTGCTGACCAGCCTGTTTGAAATTGCGCCTGAGGATATTCATCCAGCGGCACGTCTGTATGAAGATCTCGAACTCGACAGCATTGATGCCGTCGACATGGTGGTTCACCTGCAAAAACGTACCGGTCGTAAAATTAAGCCGGAAACCTTCCGCGCGGTGCGTACCGTGCAGGATGTGGTGGATGCGGTGGAACAACTGATGCGCGAAGACGCCTGATCCCGCCGTGTCTGCTGCTACGCTTCGCCTGCTGAATCTGCTTACGCTGCTGGCCTGGCCAATGCTGGTCTGGCTGGCGCTGACCCAGCCCCGCTGGCAGGGACTGTTCTGGCTGCTGGCGCTGCTGTTTGGCCTGCGCTGGCTGCAACTGCGTCGTCAGCAACATGCCATGGGTGCAGTGATGGGGTGGCTGGCGCTGCTCGGCGCACTGCTCTGTGTCAGTAGTCAGCTGTTGCGTACGCAGCATCTGTTGCTGTGGTATCCGGTGGCGGTCAATCTGGCGATGCTGCTGGTATTTGGGGCCTCGCTCTGGAGCGCGATGCCGCTGGTGGAGCGCATCGCCCGGCTGCGTGAGCCAGAACTTCCTGCCGCCGCAGTGCCTTATACCCGACGCGTCACCCAAATCTGGTGCCTGTTTTTTATCGGCAATGGCAGCATGGCGATCTTTACCTGTCTGAAGGGCGATCTGCGGCTCTGGACGCTGTGGAACGGTGGTATCAGCTACCTGCTAATCGCCACGCTAATGGGGGCTGAATGGCTGATGCGTCAGCGTGTGAGGCGAAAAGCATGAGGGTGGCTGACTGGCTGACGGGGGCCGATCGCGAGGTCGCCTGGCGAGGTGATCAACCGCTGATGCTTAGCGCGATGCAGCGTCAGGTGCTGGCACTCAGCCAGCGCTTAGCGGCACATCCGGGCACGCACTGGGCGCTCTGTTTTGA